>Ga0209187_1000210_pt1 | contig 127518 bp, 115 predicted proteins | sample BantaG_FD_187430 | JGI IMG/M metagenome (GOLD analysis project Ga0209187, IMG submission 187430) | Marine algal microbial communities from Bantry Bay, Ireland - BantryBay_4 metaG (SPAdes) (version 2) | ecosystem: Host-associated > Algae > Red algae > Unclassified | place: Bantry Bay, Ireland...
TTCCATGCCGCGGTGCTGGTTTGGAGCGAGTGATCGTCGCTGGCTCGGCGGCGGGTGCCAGGCGGGTGAGCGGCCAAGATCGATGCCAGATCGCCATCGCTGAACCGGGCGAAGGTCGCCGCGTGACTGAGCGCCGAATCGGATGTCGTTCTTCTTAGACCTCGCGCCCCTGTCGGGCAACTACCCTAGACACCCTTGGAACAATGGACTCAGAGTTCACCGCCTTCGATCGGCAGTCGAAGCAAGAATTCAATTGCGGCTGAGGGGGTGAAGGTGCAGTCTGCGAGAGCTGGTGACGCTGGATTCGTGTGGTCTGTCACGATTCCCGCCTTCAATGCCGAGCGATACCTTGGGCAGACATTGCAAAGCGTCCTCGAGCAGGCGGATGACCGCGTGCAGATCGTTGTCCTTGATGACCATTGCAGCGATCGCACCATTGAGATTGCGAAGCAAATCGGCGGTGATCGGGTCGAGGTCCGGGCAAATGCTGAGAATTTGGGAGCAATCGCAACATTCAATGCTTGTATCAACGCTGCAAGTGGTCGCCTTGTGCACATCCTTCATGCCGACGACCGCGTGCGACCCGGGTTCTACGCAGTGATGGAACGAGCTATGGCCGACAACTCCAAACCCTCAATGGCCTCTTGTCGAACGCAACTCATCGATGAGCACTCCAGAGCGGGCGTAACGACCCGAAGCGAGCGCGATGGCTCAGGTGTTTGGTTAGAAGCCTTGACGACGCTCGGGGTCTCCAATTGCGTGCGCCCACCCGGGGTCGTGGTGCCCCGCGACGTGTACGACACTGTCGGATCGTTTCGACCGGACCTTCCCCATGCAGCTGACTGGGAGATGTGGGCACGCCTCGCTGCAGCGGGCCCGGTTTGGTTCGAAGATCAGGTATTGGCCGAGTATCGCCAGCACGGAGCCCAGGACACCGCTGCGCGGGTTCGGACCGGGGACAACATTCGTGAGCGGGTTGATTGTGTCGCGGCCATCGGCGCTCACCTGCCGCAAGAGCGGCGGCGGTCGATTGCTGCACGTGCGCTCGCATACTCCGGGGTCTTTGCTGCGAGATCGGGCGCCAATCTGATCAAACGTCACGAGTGGCGCTCGGGTCTGCGGCAATTTCAGTTGGCAGCGGTCTGCATGTGGCGCGCCGCACGGACGCTCAACTCGAAGCCAGAGCGGGCATGAAGAGACTTACCGTCATCGCGGCCTTCTTCAACATGCAGCGTAAGGCCGTTCGGACCCTTTACACGCTCACCGACGAGTATCAACAGGACGTCTCTGCGGATGACTATGACGTCGTTGTGATGGACAACGGCTCTTCAGCTCCGCTCAATGGCGATATGGTGCGAGAGCTGGGGACAAACTTCACCTATCACTTTGTGGAGACCACCTCAAAATCTCCCGTCGCCGCAATCAGCACTGCTGTTCGAGCCGCAACCACGCCTCACGTTCTATGCATGATCGACGGGGCGCGGATGTTGACGCCGCAAATTCTCGCTCGAGCGCTTGAGGAGGCTGCGCGGGGAGATGATTCGTTGATCGATGCCCTGTCTCCGCATCTCGGAAGTCAGCTTCCAAACGATGGTGCCTTCAACGGCTATACTCAGAAGGCGGAGGATGAACTCCTCTCGTCGGTCGCTGGAAGCAGGGCGGATACCTCCCGTTTGGCATTTCGAACGTTCGTGTGGTTCCTGAACGGGTCCTGTTACCCACGTTTGAGAGTACCTGCTTCCTGATGCGGCGAGAGACCTACCTCGGCATTGGCGGGTACGATGAACGCTTCGAGTCTTCCGGCGGCGGGCTCGTGAACTGGGAGTTTTTCGAGCGGGCCACGAGTCGTCCGGCGATGCGGATTGCGACCCTCATCGGCGAAGCCACCTTCCACCATTTCCACGGCGGGGCGTCGAGCAACAATTTGCGATCCTATCACCCTTTGGCCGGATGGCTTCGTGAGTACGAGGCGCTTGTCGACGAGTCGTATCGGTATCTCGAGTACGAGTTGCAACTGAGCGGTGCATCTGACGGTATGCATCAGCTGGTCTCCATTGCATCCTCTGCGTCTGCAGCGGCGACCCTGAGTCTTCAATTGAACCGAGGGATCGCATGACCCAGCGAACCGTTATCGCTCACCTGCACCTTTTTAAGAACGCAGGCACCTCGGTTGAGGAGGGGCTCAAGTCACACTTTGAGAACCGATGGCTGAGCTATGACAAGGATGGAGCCGGTAGTCGGGTCTCTTTCCCTGAGCTTGTGGATGAGCTGCGTGGAAAGCCTCAGATTGAGGCGGTGAGCTCCCATCAGTTGCGCCCTCCGTTGGTGGGTGATGAGGAATTCCGCTTGCTGCCATTGCTCTTCCTGCGCCACCCGATCGACCGGATTCGGTCGGCCTATGCGTTCGAACGGACACAGGGTGCCGACTCGCCAAGCAGTAAGGCGGCAGCGACCATGGGCTTCGTTGAGTGGTTGGACTTTCATCGGTCTCGCAACTCGGCCCAATGTCAGAACTTCCAGGTGTTTGCGCTTACGCCCCTTCGCAATGAACAGAACGGTGCACCCTTGTTCAATCGGCCGCTGGAGGAGCACTACAAGCTTGCCCAGACCTTTGTGGAGTCGATACCCGAAGTTGGCCTGGTCGAGTACTACGACGCTTCATGGGCTTCGATCTCCTCATGGCTTCGTGAGTTCTTCCCCGGTTTCAACCCTCCGTCAGTTCACGCAAACACGACGATCGCGGGCCGAGCTTCCTTGGCCGAGCGGATGTCGAGGCTGGAATTGGACATCGGTGCCGAGAACTTCGCCCTGCTCACTAGCGAGAACGCAGCAGACCTTGAACTTCACCGGTGGGCAACCGAACGCGGCGGATTCGCTTAGACCTGTTGCCGGAGGTCTGCAGCCATTGAGGTGATCCGTGCAAGTGCAGACCGCCCTGCGTCGAAGCCAAAGTAATGGTCAACCGACTCGCGGCCAGCCGTTGACATCTCTTGCCAAATCGTTGAGTTGCTGTGGACTCTCACGATCTGCTCGGCGAGATCCTCGCTCGATTCAGCGATGGACATAAACTGAGCGACAGATCCAAAGCCCTCTGCTCCAATTGGTGTAGTTACGACGGGGACCCCCCGCATCAGAGAGTCTCCAACCTTGCCCTTCAGGCCGGCTCCAAAACGCAGAGGGGCCACGGTAAGTCGAACAGCATTGAACAACGGGTCAAGGTCCTCAACCCACCCGTGGTTCTCAATGCTTTTGCCTTCGATCTTCACAAAGTCATCAGGCAAGTCGCTGCCAACCAAGTGAAGCGTGATGGATGGGTTGTCCTTCCAGACTTCCGGCATTATCTCCTCGACAAGCCAGGTGATGGCATCGCGGTTTGGCGTGTGGCGGAAGCTGCCGACGAACAGGATGCCGGTTCGCTCGCCGAAACTCGCAGTGGACACTGGGGATCGGTGGATGTTCGGGAGGACCGTGACTTCTGCGTGAGGAACTTGCTCGTTGATGAGCGCACCTTCGTCGTCGGTAACAGCGATCGTGAGGTCGGCGGCGCGAATGAGGGCCTTTTCGAGCTCACCCATGGCGATCGAGTGCTTCATGTCGTTGGACCCAAGGACTTCGCTTCGCCTCTCGATTCGCAAGCCATGGAAGTCGACCATGTCGTAGACAATGGGAACGTCAGGAGCGACTTCGGTCACGAAGGGAAAGACTTCGGCCGCCACCGAGGGGCGAGACGCAATAATGAAGGCAAGCTCGGGCGACTGGTCACGAACCATTTCTCGCCAGTCAATCCAGCCCCAAGCGACTTGGACACCTCGGTCACAAAGCACGGATGCGTGTGGTTCTCGTCGGATGCGGTTGTGGGGCACAAAGGTGACCTTGAACCCCATTTCCACCAGCAGATCAAGAATCGCTGTCATGCGAACTGAGCCTGAGTCGTGGTTCTCCGCTGGGACTTCGTGGTCAAACACGATCACTCGTTGCCCGCGGCCACGCCACGCGCCCAGGACCGGGTCCGACATGGGGGGGAGATGGCTGTCGAGTTGGAGCGCCCACTTGTCTATGAACTTCTCACGGTTGGCCGCTTGATAAGGCTTGTGTCCGGATGACTCATCGGTGCCATGCGAGACGCCCTCGAAGTGCGTGACAACTGACTTGGGCTGATAGAGCGTCCGGAAACCCAGCGAACGGAGCCCAAAACACAGATCCGAGTCCTCGTAGTAGGCGGGAGCGTAACGCTCATCGAATCCGCCCAGGGTTTCCCAGAGTTCGCGACGGACCATGAGACTTGCAGCTGAGCAGTAGTCCACCTCGCGAACGAAATTGAAGAGGTAATCTTCGCTGTCTTCGTTGCGGCCGAAGTTCCATCCGGTTCCGTCACTCCAGATGATCGTTCCCGCCTCTTGCAACGTTCCATCCGGGTAGACAAGCTTCGATCCGACCGCGCCGATATCTTCGTCCCGCTGGATTGTGTCGACAAGCGTGTCGAGCCACCCTGGCGATACGGTGGTGTCGTTGTTCAGCAGCTGAATCAACGGTCCCCGGGCATGGGAGGCGCCAAGATTAGTCGATCGCAGATAGCCCAGATTTTCTTCATTTCGGATGACGTTGACGTTGGTGCACGTGTCCAACCATTCCGCCGAACGATCTGGTGAAAGGTCATCCACGACGATGACCTCGAACGGGGTGATTCCCTGATGCTCGGCCAGTGAACGCAGACACGCAACGGTGACGTCCATCTGTCCGTGAACTGGAACAACAATAGAAACGACCGGCTCATCGTGAGCTTCGAAACGGACTCCCTCAGGCAGCTCGTCAGGTGCGAAGGCCAGTTCTGGATCGGGCTCCTCAGTTGCCGACTGGACCTCGTCCTCCGGTTGGCGAACTGGGTCGCTGCGCCCTATCAGGCGGCGACCCATCTCGCGAGCTTTCCAATAGCTGACTACGGCCTTGCCTGCTCGTGACGTCTTGAAGACGCTGAGCTGTCGGCTCGTTGTGTCCAGCGCCTCGCTGAGGTTTTCCACGTCAACCCGAGCTTCCGAAAGGTCTGCAACGAGCCGGTTTCTTGTTTCGGCTTCATTCTGGCCACGACCCTGCAGCTCCTGGTTGAGCATGATCTGCGTTTCCATTGCACTGATGGCCTCAGCGTTGGACCGCTCGAGCTCAAGCAGCCTCCGTTGATGTTCTTCCGCCGCATGAGTCAGCTGTTCTTCGGTGACTCTCAACTTCTTGTTGGCGTGGTCCAACGCGGCACGGGCCTCATCGCGTTCTCGGCTGGCGTTAGTGAAAGCGTCTCGAGCTGCGTCGCGCTCTCCCTCCAGCAGCGCGGTTATCTCAGTGAGAGCGCGGTCAAAGTTGCTCGAAAGCCCTGCCATCATGCGGAATGCTTCGTCAGCACTGGACTGTGCATCCGGTTGGCGGCTGATCCGGGTATGCGGGCCGCTTCGCAGGGATCGCAATGCTTCCCACATTCGAACTTCCTCGATGCTGAGGTTGTCGTTGTCGTTCTCGTTTGTGTGGTGATATCGAACGCCCGAATCGAGTGTGAGGGCGGCTCGTTCTACTTGTGACTTGGTCGCGCCCAGGCCCAGATCGGCAGAAAGTGATTGCAGAACCGCTGAGGGATCACCAACAAGAGATTCATAAACGACCGGTATAAGGAGAACGCCATGTCCTGCATGCAGTAACTCTTGGTTGTATCGGTGCCACAGATACCGGCCGTACTCGGGAGGAAGGAAGTCTCTTGAGCGCAGCGAAGCAGCCACATCGGTGGGATGTCTAATCATCAAGACGATGCGGAGATCATCTCCTGGAATGCATTCGCGCCAAAAGGGAAGCGTCAGGCAAAAACGTGGATCCTTGATCAGCGGGTTGGTCTCGGCCGCTCTGCTCTCGAGGTATTTGGCAGCGGCGTTCCCGGTGGTGCCACGCGCTAAGGACTCAGTCTGCACCGGCTCGTGAAGCGGAGCGTCCCAGTTGCTGCCCAACAAGTCAAGAATGCCCTCATTGATTTGCACTGCGGGAAGCGCTTCAAAGTGACCGAAGGGATTGGATGGAGTTGCGCCCATCAGGTCCTCTTCTGGGCCAAGCGAGCAACCGAGGACCGAAAGAGCCCTGGTGACGGCAGACGTGCCGCTGCGGTGCATACCAGTTACAAGAATCGGCAAGGTGCCCTCTCTTTGTGAAGCGGTTCGACGACGAGCAGTCAGATGTGCACGCAAGTCGGCGATCGGTGATCAGATTCTACCGGCTTGATCTCTAGCATTGAAGCAGCGTCAGCGTGGTTTACGGGCAGCCGGGATCCCGATCGGCTGGGCAACCGCCGGCGCGAACTGCAACGACATCAAACTCCTCGAACCGACTCTTGACGCAGTCACCGCTACCGGCCTTGACCTCGATATCGACACCATGCACCTGGACCGGGGCTACGACTTCCCCGCCGTTCACGCCCGAATCTGCCGCTACGGCTACAACGACCTGAACATCCAGAAACCCAAACCACGCGGCAGCACCCAACCCGCACAACCCATGCGGCTCGGACTGCGCTGGGTCGTGGAAGCAACCAACTCATGGTGGTCCAACTACGGCCAACTCCGCCGATCAACCGACCGCAAACCCACCCACCGACACGCCGCCATCCAACTCGCCACCAGCGTCTTGATCATCGGCCGACTACTCGACTACCGCAACCGCTGGCAACCACAATCACGCCCTACCCGCTAGCCCCCTTAGCGGTCAGTCCTCTTCTTCACGGTGCCTTAGGGCTTATGGCGCACACTTTGCACCTCCCGCTTCACCGTTGCTGTAGACGCTCGATAGGCCTTGATAACCTCTCTCGGATCACCAAAGCCAGCGACTCCTCCGTTGTGGAGCCACAGCGCCTTGTTACACGCCCGTTTGATCTCTGGCATGGAGTGGCTGGCCAGGATCACCACTCCGGCATCACTGCGGATCTTGTTCAGCCGTTCAACACTCTTGGCTTTGAACGCTTTGTCCCCAACAGCGAGCGCCTCGTCGATAAGCAGAATCTCTGGTGTCTGCGCGGTTGCAATGGCGAAACTCAACCGTTGGCGCATTCCGCTCGAATACGTCTTTACGGGAAGTTCGATGAAATCGCCCAACTCGGTGTACTCGGCGATGTTGGGGATGAGATCGACGACGACGTCACGGCTCATACCCAGCGCCAGGCAGCCGAGTTCGATGTTCCTTCGCCCGGACAGGTTGCCATTCAGAGCAGCCTTTACACTTAAAAGTTGAGGCTGAGAACTGACCATGACCCTCCCGGCGCTGGGACGGATGAACCCGGCAATGGATTGCAGCAGAGTCGACTTGCCAGCGCCGTTGTGGCCGATCAAGCCCAACGAGTCGCCGCGATAGAGCGTGAACGAGACATCAACGAGCGCTGCGACCTCTTTCGCCTCGCGTGACCGAAACCCTTTCCTGAGAGCGACAAACAAGCTGTCGTTGCGGTCGCCGAACACGGCGTAGCTGAGGTACAACCGCTCCACAAGCACGGCTATCGGGGGCTTGGCCTCACGCGTTGGTATGGCTTCAGTTTGCGGTGTCGGCCGCTTTGCAGACGCCGAGGGAGCTGACGGTGCTGCTGGTGAAGCCGCGTTGGCATAGGTGGGCTGTTCTGGTGGCTGCAGCCATGACGTTGCTGGGAGAAGAGGATCGGTCACAGCTTAAGAACTGTCTTTGCCCCAGAGTAGTTCCGTTCGCCTCGAATGAACCATACGGTCCCGACAACGAGCGCGCCGATGCACCATACGAGTGTCACAACAACCATCGGGCCGGCGGTCAACGGCTTTGTCCCCAGAGCCGCCCATCGGAACAAATGGATCAGGTCATAGAACGGGTTGATCAGCGAGAGGTGCAGGAAGAAGCTTCCCGAGTCGAGTTCTTCCAGATAACCCTGCATTGGAAAGATGACACCTGACGCGTACAGCGTGAGCCGGAACAGGTAGGTCAACGCCGTACGCAGGTCCGCGAATACAGACACCATTCGAGCGAGAACAAGACCCAAGCCGAGATTCAGCACGGCTTGCATGCCAATCAGAGGAACGAACCAAAGCCACCCCAGCCGCGGCCGCTCGCCCAGCGCCACAATGACAGAGATCATGACAACGAGACTCACGAGAAACGTGAACAGTGCGTTCAGCGTCGCAATAAGAGGAAGAACGGCGCGCGGGAAGGCAAATGACTTCAACATGGGTGCCTTTGTGAGCAACGACGATGAGGCCAGCGTGATCCCTCTCCGGCTGTGGGTGAAGACAAGCTGGCCGACAGTCAGGAATGCGACGTATCCCTCTCCGCGCCTGACATCCAGGACCAACCCAAAGATGACGAAGTAGACGCCGATGAGCATGGCCGGCTCGAGAAGCAGCCAGAGATTGCCCAGCAAATTGGAAGAGTTGCTGGCCGAAATGCCATTGCGCGCACTGGAGTAGGCGTAGTGGCGCATCTTCCACACCCGGTGGAGGTAGACGGGGAGAGGAGCGGCGCTCCCCGGCGCCTCGAGTGCCGATTCGGCACCAAGATCTTCCGCTAACACAGCGCTACGCTACTGGCCCAGCCGTCTCGTTCTTTGGCGCCGGAGCCTGCCGGCCCGGCTTCTTATCGGATTTCTTTCGCTTGGGCGATACTTGGACGTTGTCTTTTTTCTCCCAGGCAAAGGCAAGGCGATAGCCGGGGTTTGGCGTTCGCCAGTCGCCGTACCACCAGGCGAGAAGGTCCTCGGAGCCCTCCGGAATCGAAAAGTCGAGGCCCTCGATTGTGACCGCCCGAGCTCCAGCGAAACACTGCGCATGGATGGGCTGTAGGCCTCCGAGATTTTCATGCAGCACGTGCACATTGTCGCCGGTAATAAACGAGGGAAAGAGGTCGCAGTGAACGTACTCATCGTCCACGTGCAGCCCAACGGGAATGTTCTTACCGGGGAGGTTTGGGTCGTAGATCTTCCAATCGGTCTCCGCTGACAACTGCTCGACGATTTCGCTGCGCCACGTCATCATCGACTCGGCGTCCGAGCATTCGCTCAGGACGACAACGTCAAGATCGTCGTCGTGGTCAATCAGTGTTCCTTCGCGCAGGAATCCGAGCAGGGTTCCATACGCGGGAACAGCGGTAAGGCCCAGCTCCGCGAGGCGGTCGATGATGATCTGTAAGCCGAGCACCTGCTTCTGCTTGTTTCGGAAGCGGAATGTGTTCTTGTATCCGTGCTTGGTGCGGGAAACGCCAACTCGGGTTGGGTCGATTCTGCTGCGACGCTCGACATCGGAGAGGAAGACTGCCAACTCAGCATTCGTTGGCGCATCCGCTGCGTAGTATTTCGCCAGCCAGAAAGCCTCATCGCACTGATTCTGTGTCTCCAACGCGTGGGCCATGGTGGCGAAGCCGCCGAAGGTGTAGCGACCCATCTCACCAACCAACCACTGGAGTTGGCTGATCGAGCGGGTCAAGCTGGTGCTGTCGTAGATCAGGAATTGGTGGCCAAAGCTGTCCTCGCCCCACAGCTCCCAGTGGCGACACTCTCGAGCGTGGAGGGCCCCGGTGATCTGCAGAACGTCCCCAGTGACGTCCCAAGTCCGGCGAAGTCCGGTGATCGCTGACCGAGCATCAAAGTGGTGCTCCGGATCGACCGCAGCATTCGTCAAGCCAGTCGTAACAAAGCTTCCGACGAATCGATCGGCGGCGACCGCAGGCAGGCCGGACCGGAGATGAATCTTGCTGAACTGGCGGACATCAAATGTCAGGCGTTGGCCATCTTCAAGGCCGAGGCGCAACGGTAGTAGCGACCGCAATGCCACCTCTGTTTCGGTCTGCCAGAGCGGACTGGGAGTGCCGGCACCTTGCAATTGATGCTCGAGGCGCTCGGCTACCCGGTCCAACAGCCGCAACGCATTGGCTTCGGTGAACGACATCACCGAAGCCCCAGGCAGCTTCCGGACAGCCCAGTCGGTTGCCCGAAAGCCAATCTGTTGAGCCAGGCGAGTGCGCAGATTGCGCAGCCGCGATGACGCAACCAGCTGGAACGATGCCGGGTCCCGCTGATCGAACAGGAGGGTTTCGGTGCCGTCTGGGTGATGCCCTATGACCTTCAAGGTCTGCATCCGTTGGGCATGGAACCTGACCCGATTGAAAAGCGTGAGATAGCTCAGTTCGGAGCCGTCTTCTATATCAACCTTCCACCACGGCTTCTTCTGCCGCTTGCCGTGGTATCCGAGGTCACCCGAAACTGTGCCGTCCACGCCGCACTCGGGGCCGGTGCTTTCCTTCCACGCCGAACTCGCAGAGGTCGGTGCCATGTACGCGAGATTGCGGGGCCAGGTTTGTAGAGGGTCCGTCCACGCTTTGAACTCGTCGAACTGCAGCGTCCCGGCGCCGTCAAGCTGCAGAGTGAAGCCCGTGTATGCAGCAGGCGCAAGCGGGAGTACAAGCGGGAATCCGTCGGCGCCGCCAATCTGCATGGTTCAGCGTTCCTTGGTGGCGACGAAGCGTCCAACCCAGGGATCTTCGGATCCGTACCGGGCGTAGCCTTCCCCTTCGACGGCCATGTCCACCCGCAAGCCGGCGGTGGCCAACTTTGCTTGGAAGTCCGCTGAGCTCTGGAAGCGTCGGTAGTGACCGCCAATTTCTTTGTGGCGATCTTTGTCCTGATCAAGCCGGAACTCGAAGAAGGCGGTACCGCCGGCCGGCATGTGGGTGCCCAGGTTCTGAAGCATCTGATCTTCGATCTCGTCGGAGATGGAGTGCTGGAAGAAGCGCGAGTAGACCACCGTTGGCTCATCGGCGGAATGTTCGAAGCCATCCCAAACCGACGCCGACGTCTGGGTGACGTCTCCTTCGAAGGATGAGAACCGATCCGAGGAAGCGGCCAGGACCACCAGGGGTGGACTGACCACCTGATCGGTCACGGTGACCGAGTGGCCGTTGGCATGGAAGAAGGTGGCGTCGCGGCCATTGCCGCAGCCGAATTCAACAATATTGAGGCGCTTTCCCAGCATCCATGACTGAACGAAGATGGCGAACTGGCTGGGGAAAGCGGGAGCGCCGGCGGAGCCGTAGAACTCGCGCCAATAATCAAGATCCTCTGACACTGCTGATACTCATTCCTTGGGGGCCTTGGCAGCCGACCACTATATGAGGTGGGAGGCTTCGATTGGTGACCTGACGGCGGCGCAGGGACACCGAGGCGACATTTATCCGTTCTGGTCTGCCAACTGGTCGGCAAAGAGCTCGTCCCAATACGATTCCCAGGACTTTGTCTCGGCAAACGCGGCGTTGTAGGACGCGTGGCTGTCCAGCTGCTTCAAGGCGGCGAGAAAACGCGGCCACAGCTCCCGCTCCAGTTGGGGCCGGCGCTCAAAGAGCCACACACCGTTGCCAAATTGTTCCTGCACGACGTAGCTGTCCAGAAACGCAACCTGATCGGGGCTGACGTGCTCCGATGGGAATGTTGGTGGCACGTCGTTTTGGCGAGCGGCCACCAGACGAGCCGCCGCTCCGGCGACGACCTGTGCCCGAACGGCATAGGGCCCGAGACGCGGTGCACGGGACATCCGCTCGGCAATGCGTCGCTTGCGGGGCGTCGTCCCGGCGTCAGCATCGGCAAGGCGGGTTGGTCCAAACTCGGCCTGGATGGCGCGGCACCGTTGCAATGCGGTGTCGTCGGTGTGGAAACAGGCGTCGGGGCCTTTGGCGAAGTCCTCCAACGCTTCAATCATAAACAGGACCGAGTGGTAGCGCGCCATGGCAATGTCGCGCACGAAGGTGTTACGGAGGTTCTTTTGGATGGCTTTCCAATTTCCGGTGTTGTGCGCGGCAGCCGCCATCACCCGGTTGCGCACCTCGAAGTAGAACTGCCAGCCGCCAAGCTTCATATAGAACGGCTCGTGCCATACCGCGATGCCCGGGACCGAAACCGTCCGTTCGCCGGCCAGCTGGATACGCAGGCCAAACTCAATGTCGTCACCACGAATGAAGCACGGCATGGGGTAGCCAATCCGGTCAATCAGCGACCGGGACCCCCCAAAGAACCACCAGCCGTTGTACGCAACGGTCCTGGTTTGCAGGAAGGCATCCAGACCGGTCCCAAAACGAACATCGGTTTCCAACGCCACCGGCCGGGTCTGCAAATTGTCAGCGTCCAGTTGGGCGCCAGCTTCGTACACAAAGTTGGGCCGGTGCAGGTTCATCATGTGGCCGCCAAGCGCCACATCCTCCTCGGCGAAGCTCAAAAAGCTCGTGGCCCGCAGCAACGAATCAGCATGGAGCCGGATGTCATCATCCAGAAGGATGAAGTGCGAGAGGTCGTCCTGTTGCATGGTTTCCCAGATGCCGCGGGTGAACCCCCCGCAACCACCAAGGTTGGGTTGTTCGATGACCCGCATGGTGCCCGCCAGAGTCGCGGCCGTCTCCAACGGAAGAAGTTCTTCGGCTGTGAACGATGAACCCTGATTGACCACCAGAACCTGATCAATCCGGTCAACCACTGCCGGGCTGGCGGCAATGCTGTTCAAGGTGCCCCGCAAATACTCCTCACGGTTGAAGGTGCAGAAGACAACGCTGGCTCGTACATCACGGGTCGGCTCCTGTGCGGTCGCCCACTGTCCGCCAAATATCTGGACGTCGGTCTCGGCGTCCACCTCAAACCACAAGCGTCCAGCCTGGGCTCGGAAGTCTTCGTCGTCGCGGATGTCAAAGCGAATGGTGGTTGGTTCCGCGCTCTGAAAGCCGCTCTCGCGGACGTGATAGATGTCGCCTTGTGGAGACACCCGCACCATGCGTACCAATCCCGTCCCTTGGATCTCGATCTCCAGGACGACCGACTCCAATGCCGTGAATTCAAACCAATAGTTCTCGTAGAAGCTGTTGAAGTAGGTGTCGAAGGTCGCCGACTCCTCGGCTTTGATCAGGACGTGGGGCCTCGGCTCGGTCGCCCGGACCGGAGCCGGCGAGTCATGCAGTTGGCGTACAAAGAGGTCCCGGGTTTCCAGACTCTGTGGTAGATCCACGGTCTGTAGGCGAAAGAGTGAATTGTCGAGCATCAGCTTTCCCAAACGGTGCGCGCACAAGGCAAGGTCGGTGCGGGTCGACCGGTCGCCAGCGTACTGGCACCACCGGGAAGATTCGTGACGCTGCGCCTGCCGACAACGCGCTCGGCAATTAGGATCAGCGGGCCGCCGAGCAGGAGTCCAAGAGATGCGATTGAGCCTTATTGTGGGGCTGTACAACATGGTGCGCGAGATCCCGCGCACGGTCCTCACCATGGCGTCGCACTATCAGCAGCTTCCTGCCGATCAATACGAGATCATTCTGGTGGACAACGGAAGCACCAACAGGCCTGACCAAGCTCAGCTGCATGCGCTGGCCTCCAACCTCCGGTACGTCTATGTGGACGATGCGATGCCGTCACCCACCGGCGCCCTCAATGAAGCAGTGCAGTCAGCCCAGGGGGAACTGGTCACCGTCGTCATCGATGGTGCCCGGATGCTCTCGCCCGGCATCCTCCGGCAAACCCTTCAGGCTTTCCGTGCGTTTGACGACCCGTTTGTGTACGCGCCCTCACTCCATCTGGGTCCTCAGTTGCAGAACGACTCGTCCTATGGCGGCTACGACCAGATGGCCGAAGACGAGCTTCTGGCCTCGGTTGAGTGGGAAGAGGATGGCTACGAGCTGTTTGACATATCCAATATTGCTGCTGTCCCCGAACGCCTGCTCCGGCCCACCTTCGAAAGCAACTGCTTTACAATTCGGCGGTCCACGTGGGACCGCATCGGCGGCTACCACCCCGGATTTGCTGCCGCCGTTGGCGGCGGCGTCGCCAACTGGGAGCTGTTTGCCCGATACATGGCCGACGCCACCATCACGCCAGTTCTACTGGCGGGCGAAGCGACCTTTCATCAATTTCACGGGGGCGCAGCAACCAACACTCCCCGCGCCGGGCACCCGGTGCGGGGCTGGCTTCGCGACCACCGGACCATCGTTGGCCGGCCGTACCAATGGCCCGACTACCAACCGACTCTCTTTGGCCGCGTCAGCCCGAAAGTTGGTCAGCACCTCTTTGAATCCAACTCGGTGGCTCACGCCGGGCTGGCGCGGGAGCTGTCCGCTTCGGGCCAACACGATGCGGCCATCGCTGTTTCGCAGCACCTTTGTGATCGCTTTCCCCATGATCCCGGCCGGTTGATGATCCTCGCCGAGTGTCTGGACCGGGCTGGACGACGTGACGAAGCGCTCGCCGTGATCGACGATGCGTTGGCCATCGCTCCCACGCAGGCCGAACTGCACGTGAGCCGGGGGATCATTCAGGTTGGACGCGGTCACTACGACCTGGCCTATGCCAGTTACACGCAGGCCTTGGAGCTGGATGACATTCTGCCCGCAGCGTTCTTTCATCGCGGCCATCTCCGCCTGCGGGAACAGCGCCTTGATGAAGCCATCCAGGACTTTGAGCGGGCGATGGAGATCGAGCCCAATCCGCCCGATCACTTTGAACGGGATCTCCTCGGGGCCCGGGAGCTTCGTCAAAGCGAGCCGGAACGCGTCCGGATAGGAGAACTGGAACGTGAATTTGTGGCATCGGTCCAGCGCCACTACGGCGACGCTCTTGAGGCAGAACTGATTGACGCGCACGCTCGGCCGGGATCATCCTCGGTGACCGACCTGGCGGCGCTGCACCGACTTTTGCGCAGTGAGAGCCCTACTCGGATGCTGCTGGTTGGAGGGTTCCTTGGCCTGTCAACCCGCGTCGCAGTGGAGGCAACAGAACCGGCCGGAAGCTCTATTGTGTGCGTGGACCCCAACCTCCGGCACCGCGTATTCTCCACTCCGCTGAACCACGCCCGCGCCATTGTTCAGTCAGACCGGGTGACCTTTGTGGACGGGTTTTTCGGAGCCCGCACCGCGGCCGGTTCGCTGTTTGATCTCCAGACTTACGAGCCGGTCCATTCGGAGCCTGACGCCCAGGAAGCAGTGGAGCAGGTCCCGCTTGCGGGGGACCTTGGACTCTTTGATTTCGTCCTGCTCGACAGTGACCTGGGCACCGAGACGCAACTCATGGCTGCGGCGCTCGATGTTCTGGATTCTGACGGGAGCCTGGCTATTGTCGGCCGCGAGAACCAAAGTGCCGCGCAGTTGCTGACCCACGGGACGTCTGACGGTTCCTTCGACGTGGCAAGCATTGACGGTGATCGCGGTCTGGTTGTGATCCGTAAGCGCGGTGGCTGAAGTCAACCAACGAGTTCGCCCATCATGGCGGTTTGGAGAAAGTCGCCAAACTGTTGGTGGGCTTTGGTGGCGCTGACCGAACCTTCGCTGATCTCGAGCATCTGATCCAAGTTGGCAAAGAACCCATCAGATGAGCCAGCGATCTCGCCAAGCTGATCATTGATGGGTACGAAGTGGTCATAGAGCGCCTGGCGGGCCTTTGAACCCAGAAGTTCAACGTTGGCCGTTCGAATCTTCTCGCCGACGGGAAGTTTGTTGAGCGACGCAATCGCATTTGATCGGACCTTGCGCAGTGCCAGACTCTGGCTGGCGTGATTCATCCGCCGCACGCTCTCATAGAACGCGGGCGGAATGCCCACGTTGACCCTTGGCGCCACGGTTCCTCCGGTCAGGTTACGGCCAAGGACCTCGCCGAAATCCACAACAACGTCGTTGCCGGTGAGGGTCTCGTAGTTTCGCAACTCGATGGCGTCGGCGCCGAACACCTCGATCCAGGGCTTCAAGCCGAGCATGAAATCGATATGGATGCTGTTGAGAAACCTGTCCATGGCCATTGGGAGCCTGCGAGCCGGAACGCCCAGGCGAAGAAGTTGCCCGTACCACGAGACGATGTACTTGTCAGGACGCCGAAGGTAAGCCACCAGCTTGACGTCCCCACTCAACGTGGAGGCAAACCGCTCCACAATTTCTGTCCCATCGTCAAATGCGCCGCACCGGACAAACTCTTCGGAGCTGAGCACTGTGAAGTCGGCTGACGAGTTGGCTACTTCGGAGGTGAGAGCGTCGGCCAAATCGTTGAACGTGGCAAGCTGCTTCCACCCCTTCATGCGTTGGACCCAGTCGGCAACCCGGTGGTCGGCCTCGTCGTAGAGCTTGAAGGCCACGCCGCTGTGGGAATGGATGCCCATCCGGCCCGCATCCGGATAGAGCACGCCAGATGCGTCGAGCTGGGCCGGGTTGTCCGCCAGGTAACGCTGCAGGGCCGTGGACCCGCACTTGAAGTAGCCGATGTGTACAAAGGTTTTCACGGGCAAAAGATACTGGGAAATGGTGCCGCTGCTTGGTTGCCACCGGCCAGACCCCCCGGGTTCGGCGCTGCCAGTGCTTGGTGGCCATCGACCAGACCCCCTAGGTTCAAGGCTATGTACTTCACACCAGCAATCGCCCGGCGATGGACAATGGCGGCGGGGGTTGCCTGCGTATCGATGATTGCGCTGACCTTGGCCTCTGTGTCTCCGGCAGGAGCAGAAGTGCCCGGACGCAATGTCGACACCGACTTCAACGGTGATGGTTTGGCGGACCTGGCGGTCGGTGCGCCCGGCGAAGACATCGGCAGTGCGTCGGATACAGGCGCCGTAACGATTGTGTACGGCACCACCAACGGGCTGAACGGCGCTGGTTCTCAGCTGTTCCATCAGGACCGACCGGGTGTTCCCGGGACCAATGAATCGGGCGACCGCTGGGGTGACATGCTCGAAGCCGCAGATTTCAACGGCGATGGCTTCACTGATCTGGCGGTGGCTGCGTCACATGAAGACATCGGCTCCGTTGTCTCAGCGGGAGCGGTGACGGTGTTGTACGGATCAACCGCAGGTCTGACCCCCACGGGATCCAGACTGTTTCATCAGGGCAGCCCGGGACTGCCATCGGTGAATGAGTTCGAAGATTTGTTTGGTACCGCGCTCGGATCCGGCGATCTCAATGGTGACGGGTACAGCGACTTGATCATCGGTACCCCGCGAGAGGACGTTGGATCAGTGGTCGATGCCGGCGTGGTCACCATCCTCCGCGGATCTCCGTTCGGGTTGAGCACAGCCGGTGTTGTCCTGTTCCACCAGAACTCAAGAGGTGTTCCGGGGGTCAATGAGGTCGGCGACCTTTTCGGTTTCTCGCTTGCAACCGGAACGCTGTTTGACAACGCCTCGAACTGGTACCAGGGGGACACCCTGGTGGTCGGTTCGCCGGGCGAAGCGATTGGTTCGATTGCCGGAACTGGATCCGTCACCGTTCTTGACTTTGAGACCAGCTTGAGCGGAAAGATGTCCACCCGTCGGGGCTCACTGGTCCATCAAGGTTCACCCGGTGTCCCGGGGGTGAACGAAGTGAGCGACAACTTTGGCTTCGAGGTGATTGTTGACGACTTCCGGCCCGGGGTCATGGCGATGGCGATTGGTGCGCCCGCTGAAGATGTGGGTTCGGTCCGTAACGCAGGGGCGGTGACCGTCGTTGAATTCAAAGATCCACAGCAGGGGCCGGGACCCCACCTGACAGCTGGTCCGACCGGCACCCGGCCCTTCATGCTCCGGCCCGATGACTACCTGGCGCCATCCGCCGCGGCTCAGCCGGCCCTGCGCTTCGGTTCGGTTATGAACAGTGGTGACGTCACCGGCAGCAGCCTGACTGACCTCATCGTTGGTGTTTGGGCGGCCAACAACAGCGGCGCCTCCTCGGCCGGGCTGACGTTGGTTGAGCCCACCGTGTATTCGCCCGGCGGTGACGCGGTGCTCGGTTTCCCGACCGACTTTGTCGGCCGATCGGCAACCGGCGTGGGCTCATTCGGCCTCTCGGTGGCGACCGGCGACTTCGATGGCTCCGGTCGAGAAGACCTGGTGGTTGGGGCCTTTGACGGAGGTGCCGGCGACTTCAGCGGGTTCATCGCGGAGTTTTCGCCGCTCGGAACGACCATCGATCAGGAGTCTTCAGGAGTTGTCGGTGCTTCGGAATTCGGCGACTTCTGGGGCGCAATTCTGGCCAATCCGCGGTAGCAACACCGCCGCCATGGTCGCCATTGATCAGGATTGCCCCGACGTTCCTGGTCGGCCGAGGACGTCGACCTATGGGGCGTCAGTGCTGGCTGGCGAGCGCCGACCCACGCGGTTCAGATGATCGGCGGGCGGCCAAGTTTGGTCATGACCCAGACTGTGCGCCAGGACATCGGCTCTCGTTGGCCCGGCAAGGCCGTCAGCCCGCTGAGTGCGCCCGACAGGACTGCGGGAATGAAATCGCGAAACCGGTAGACCAGCAGCCCAATCCACAACGCGATGTAGAGCACGGCCAACGGAGCGGGCAGCAACAAGCGAGCCAACCACACCTTGTTCCGTGCGGTGCGACGAGCGGCATCCTCGTGGCGAGTGATCGCATGCTCGGGGTGCTCAATGAAGATCCCCGGCTCAAACAAGATGCGCCATCCCGAGTCGAGCAGTCGCCACGATAGCTCCGTCTCTTCGAGGGCATAGAAGAACTCGGCCCGGTAGCCCCCAACATCATCAACCGCGGAGCGACGGAGCGCATGAGCACCCCCAGGGAATGCAGTTACGTCACCCGCCTTGTCGGCGCCGCGGGAACCGATCCGGGGCAGCCACCGGCGCAATGAACGGTTGGTCCCGGTAACGACGATACGGAAGCCCAGAGCGCCCAGATCCGGGTGCTCGGAGAAGCGCTCAATGCATCTGGAGATCAGATCCTGGCTGCGAACGATTGCGTCATCATCGAGAATGATCACCACATCACCCCGGACTTCCGCAATCCCGAGGTTCCTACCGCCTGGTACCCCCAGGTTGGTCTCGCTTCGCACCCCCCGCCACCCGGCAGGGAGATCGGCGTCACCGCCATTCAGAACGACCACTCGGTCGATGGCAAGATCATCAGGAACGGCCAGCGACGCTGCCAGGGAGGCCAATTCGGCGTCTCGGCCACCCATGGTCAGAACGACCACCCCCACCGAAAGAGCGCGGTCCTCGGACCGCATCATCGAGACCAGGGGACCATGCGAATCAACGAACGTAGAAACCCAGAGCCCCAAGCCAGGTGCATGCCAGGAAAGACCATCACCAGCAGGAGTCGTTCGGTCGCGCTCACCTCGCCGCCGGCAGTGGCCGACGCCGCCAGCGTCGCTCCGCCATACACCGCCGCCAAAAGTTGCAAGGGTCCCGTTCGGCCGGCCAACGCCAGCAGCCCGGTAACGCCCAGCGCTCCGACCAGCGCCGGAGCAGCCAACTGTCTTGGCAAGAGTGACTCCGGGTGTTTCCGAATAGTTCGGGCTCGCCATTCTCCGTATTGGTGGTATTGACTCATGAGCGACGTCAGCGATGAACGCGGCCGATACTCAACCTGGAGTTCGGGGTCCAGCCACACGCCGCTCTCTACGTGTTGGAGTCTCCAATTGAGCTCTGCGTCCTGGTTGCGAATGAAGGCCTCGTCGAAACCACCCACCCGCGCCAGGGCATCGCGCCGAAACACGCCCAGGTAGGCGGTTGCTGTTGGTCGCGGCTCGCCACCGCCCAGCCGGTAGCCGGCCCCGCCCACCCCGAATCGGGAGAGGGAGGCAGCGCTCACAGCTCGCTCAAACGGCGTCGTTCCCACCGAGACCTGGACCGCACCGACGTTCGCCGCTCCAGTGGCTTCCAATGTTGCTATCGCCCTCGAAAGGTAGCTGGACGGCAACACCGAGCCTGCGTCAACGCGCGCAACAATTGGGCTGGTGGTGGTTGCAATTGCGGCGTTGAGTCCAGCAGCGGTGCGGCCAGACGGATTGGCGACCACCGACACCGATGGGTAGTGGCCCACAAGCCGACGAACCACATCTTCGGTCCCATCGGTCGAGGGGGCCATGGCGAGCACCACCGCCTGTGGCGCTTTGTCCTGGTCAAGGACCGAGGCAACAGCGCTGGCGATTCTGTCGGCCGCATTCCGAACCGGAATGACCACATCCACGGCGAGATCGGTGGTGGAGACCGGGGAACGCATCACCGCAGGGTAGCCAGCGAAACGGAGCGAGGTTGGGTGTGGGGGGTTGGGTGGGTGCCGTGCGCCTTGCCGAAGTTCTCGCGTTCCAGCGTCGTTACAAATATCCATCCCCGCTATGGTGTACCAACAAAAAAATGAGGTCCGGCCAGACCACGCCGGTTCTCAGCGAAAGAGCGGGTATGGCGAACGTGAAACGGTATGCAGTTGCGTACCTTGTGATGGCACTCGTGGCGCAGATGCTGGCGATTGGGGCGGCAAACCCGGCGGCGGCTCAGACGTTCTCGGAGGGTGAGGACTATCGGTTCGACTATCTCCTTGGTACCGATGGCAACGGTGACCCGATCACGGTTGATTGGCAGCTGTTCGGCGGAGCGGTTGAGCTTCCGTATTGGGTGCATGAGGACGTGGTGAGTGCCGGCTATCTCGATTCGGTCCATTCGGCATTCCAGACGTGGGAGGATGCGCCCGGCTCGCTGGTGTCTTTCAGTTTCCAGGGCATCACGTCAGTTTTGAGCGAGGCGACCTTTGCCAACTTCACGTGGGGTCAGCCGAGTGATGGGATCAACGTCGTGTCGTTCGGACCTACCGCACCCGGAATCGCCGGACGCGGTGGTCTAAACGGCGACCAAATCACCATCGATCCGGTTACCGGACTTGCAGGGAACGGCTCCGGCCACTTCGATGTCACCATCGACGAGTCCGGCGTCTTCGCCGTGGGGGCCGTGGCCGGCAGGCTCGACATGGAGTCGCTCCTCTTGCACGAGATCGGACACACCCTGGGTCTTGGACACCCAACCAATCGACCGCAATCGATCATGCACTCGGAATTGAGTGGCAACGAGATCCAACGTTCCCTCGGAGCCGCAGACGTCTACGCGCTCTCGCTGCTGTACCCGGATCCGGGAACTCTGGCGTCGTTCAACCCCGCCCAGCCCGGCCACTCCATGGCGTCCAACGCGGCCGGGTACTCGGTATTCACCCTCCTCAAGGAGGATGGTCAGCTCTACACCATCCGGCGGGCCCCCAATGGGTCCTTTGGCAACTGGATCGAGCTGGGCCGCGGCAACTGGGCCTCGGCCAACGTGGCGATCGATGAGAACGGTCGGGCCGAAATAGTTGCCGTCAAAGCAACAGGGGCACTGCACACGCGGTCCTGGCTGCTCAATGGAACTTTTGGTCCATGGACCAGGCACGGCGCATCCACCTGGGCTACCGATTCGTCGCCATCGGTAGGAACCAGCGGGTCAAACATCACCATTGCCGCAATCAAAGAAGACGGACGGCTCTACACCCGCCAACGATCGACGAGCGGTGGTTGGGCCGGATTCAAGAAGCACGGAAAAGCGGGCTGGGCTCAGCTTGACGTCGCCGTTGCTGACGACGGCGATCTCTGGTACGCCGCCACCAAGAACGATGGTCGACTCTTCGTCCGCAAGCAGATCAATGGCAACTGGTCTGGGTTTGCAAAACAAGGCAAAGCCACGTGGGCCACCGACATGCGGCCGTCAATCAGCGCCCGGTCCAGCGGTGTTGTATACGCCGCGCTCAAAGCCGACGGCACCTTGTATACCCGGTCGAACAACGGCAGTTGGTCCGGGTTTCTCAAGCAAGGGTCAAGCAATTGGGTCTCCGCAAGCGTGGATACCAACGAAGCGGGTGCCATTGTGCTGGGAGCGGTCAAAGACACCGGCCTCCTCTACACACGAACCAAGTCCGGCTCCTGGAATTCATTCAGCCTGCAATCCGGCCAGTTCTCGATTGAGGCTGACCCCTCGGTCGCCCTGGCTGGATCATCTGCGAGCTATGTGGCCGTTCGCCCAACTGGCCAGATGGTGAATCGGGTGGGATCCGGCTCATCAAGAACCCTTGGCGCCTCAAACTGGGCCAACTGATCACCTGAGCAACGCTGCCGATCGTTCGGACTCTGTCCTTCGTACTGTCCGCCGCGGTTTTCGATCGCAGGAAGGGCGCCATGTGACGGCGCTCAGAGGCGTTTCTTTCGATCTGTACCGCGGCGATGCCCTCGGCCTGATCGGGCACAACGGTGCGGGCAAGTCGACGCTGCTCCAGGCCATCGCCGGGCTGCTCCGCCCCAGCCGTGGATCCGTTGGTGTTGCGCATCAACCGCACATCCTCGGTGTGGCTGCCGCGTCGGATCGCAAGCTCTCCGGGCGGAGGAACATTGAGCTCGGTTGCTTGGCTCAGGGAATCGCTCCTGCACGCGTCGAGCGTCTTTCGGAGGCGATCATCGATTTCACCGGCTTGGGCGACTTCATAGATTTGCCGGTGCGGACATACTCGTCGGGCATGCGGCAACGCCTGGGGTTTGCCATTGCCACGGTTGAGATTCCCGACATTCTGCTCATCGACGAGGCGCTGGCGGTCGGCGACAAAGAGTTCAAGAAGGCGAGCCTTGACCGCCTGAACGAAGTCCGGGCCGGTGCCGGCGTGGTCGTCCTGGCTACGCACTCGATGCATGAGGTGCGTCGAACCTGCAATACGGCGCTGTGGCTACACGAGGGCTCACAGGTGCTCTTTGGCGACCCGGAAGATGTCGTCGAAGCATACGAGAGTCGAGACAACATCCCCGAGCGTCGGTTGTAGCTCAAGCTCGACGAACGCGATAACCAATTGACTCCCAGCCATGCCGCCTTTGGGAGCCTTGACGCTCTACAATCTTTCGCCAGGCCAAGCGAGAGATCGGAGTGCGCGTGGCAACAGGCCCCCCGAGCAAACCGGTGATCATTAGCGCTATCGCTATTATTATCGCGGTTGGACTCTTTCTCATGTGGCAATCGTCCTCCAAGTCGAGCAGCGAGCGTGAACCTGTGGCAGGTGACAATGTTGCGCCTACCGCGGCTTCCATCGATTCAGCGGTCGCGAGTGCCCCACCAGTGACGACCCCTTCCGCTGTTCCGCCCGCTGACGGATCAGCAGATGATCTACAGGGCTGGCCTCTCGACGTCACGGGTGCGTTGGGTATCGCGCAATCCGATGACACCATCCCGGGGAGCGCCGAGTTCGGCGACTCGTTCGGAGGGTCGCTCGCCGCTGGCGACATCAATGGTGATGGCGTAGCAGACCTGGTGCTCGGGTCGCCGGGTGAGTCCATCGGCGACCAGTCGGGCGCGGGAGGTGTTCACGTTGTGCTGGGTGGTGACTTCGGCCCCGGGCGCCCGCCGGCGGTCGCAATCTCGCAGGCCAACGAAGGCGTCGCTGGCGCAGCGGAAGTCGACGACGGATTTGGCACCGCAATTGAGGTCGCTGACTTCAACGGGGACGGATTCGGTGATATCGCCATTGGGTCGCCGGGCGAAGCGCTCGGAGAAGACGCACAGGCGGGTGTGATTCACATCGTCGTCGGTTCGACGCTCGGAGCGGCGCTCGCCGAGTCGGTCGTCATTCGACAGGACCCCCTTCCGGGTGTCAGTGAAGCGGGGGACGAGTTCGGGTTTACGTTGGCGGCAGCAGACTTCAATGGTGATGGATTGGCCGACCTCGCCATTGGTGTACCCGGGGAGGCAGTGGGCGAAGCTGCGCAGGCGGGCTTTGTGAATGTCCTCGACGGGACGCCCGGCGGACTCGACTCGGATTCAGCCAAAGGCCTGGATCAGGCCGACGTGGGCGGGGAGGTCGACGCTCAGAATCGCTTCGGTGAGGCGCTTGCTTCCGGAGACTTCAACAACGATGGCTTTGATGACCTGGCCATCGCTTCTCCGGGCTTGGATTCCGCGGCCGGTCTCGTCACCGTGGTGGTCGGTACCCCGAATGGCCTGGGGACATCCATCGGGTTCTTTCTTCAACAGGGCGAAGGAGGTCTGGCCGGATCACCCGGACCTGGCGATCGGCTGGGTGCAGCGATGGCGGTTGGGGACTTCAACAACGATGGTTTTGACGACCTGGCTATCGGCGTTCCGGGCGAGGGATTTTCGGATGAGACTTCGGCGGGAGCGGTGGCTGTCCTACATGGCGACCCCCTTGGATTCGCAGCCCAACCCCTTCTCAGTCAGGCCGATCTGCTAGGCACCGCCGAGAGCAGCGATCGATTCGGTGCGGCGCTGGGTGCCGGCGATCTCAACGGTGACGGATTTGCGGACTTGGCAATCGGGTCGCCGGGTGAGGGGATCGGCGACCTCGCAGATGTTGGTGCTATCCACATCCTGGAAGGGTCCGCTGACGGTCTAACGACCGATCGTGCAGCCCAAGCCCTCACCCGGAGCGCGCTGCCCGGGGCACCTGAAGCCGGGGATAACTTCGCCGCCCAGATCGAGATAGCCGACATTACGGGCGATGGTGTGGCGGACATTATTGTCGGCGCGCCCAGTGAGGCAATCGGTGAACAGAGTGCTGCAGGAATCGTTCATGTGATCCCGGGGCGTTCGGCGTCTTGAGAGATCCGATCAATCGGTTGCGCCCATCTGGTCGTCGTCATTGGCTACTCTCCGCAGCGCTTTGACGATTGCGAAAGGAGCGATCCGAAATGCCGAGCTGATCAGGCCGCACGCCCATGAGAGGTGCAGTGTTGGAAAGATCAGGAGCATCCGCTTTCGTTCCGCGAGACTGATCTCCGGGTTGGCTGCGGCCGCTGTGAAAGCCACTGCGCCGGCGTAGATCGAGGGCACCGCCAGCGCTCCTCGGCGTCTTCCGCGAAGGGCGGCAAAGCCGCTCAGTGAGAGTCCCAGCAACAGGAGCGGAGCGGCAAGTTGGCGCGGCTTCAGTGATGTCGGGTGCTTCCGCACTGTCTCTGCCCGCCACCAGCCGTGCTCCCAGTACTGCCGGGCAAGCGAGCGCAGGGAAGATCGCGGGCGGTAGACAACCCGCAGTACCGGGTCCAGCCAGACGCCGTTGTCGATGTGACGGAGACGCCAGTTCAGCTCGTAGTCCTGGTTTCGGGTGAAGTGATCGTCGTAGCCGCCAACGGCCTTGAGCGCGCTACGTCGGAACACCCCCAGGTAGGCGGGGTCGACCGGGCGGAAACTGCCGTCGCCGTATCGGTAGGTGGCATTTCCGACGCCGAACTTTGACGTGACCGCTGCTGCCACCGCTCGTTCAAACGGGGTGGATCCCACCGAGTGCTGAATCGCTCCGACGTTGGCCGCACCGGTGCTGGCCAATGTGGTCAGGGCGCGCGCCACGTAGTCGGTCGGGAGAACTGAGCCAGCGTCCACCCGCACGATGACATCGGCGGTGCTGGCAGCGATGGCCAGATTGAGTCCGTTGGGAGTCCGGCCGGTGGGGTTTGCGACCACGGAAATGCGTTGGTCCCGGGCTGCGGCTGCGGTTGCCAACCAGTGCGGGTCATCGTCCGACAGGCCCACGGCGATGAGCAGCTCGTGCACGGGATGGGTCTGGTCCAGCACCGCCGCAATCGCGCGCTCAACTCGGTCGGCGCCATTGCGAACCGGCAGTACCGCAGCAACGGTCGGATCAGTCGTCACGGGCAAAGACTACGACGCTGGCCGCCGGCAACGCCCGACCAGCAATACCTGGCTCTTCACTTCGTGCCTCCGCCCGAGGTTGGCAACGGTGTTTCGGTCCGTAGACTCATCGGAACAACTTCATTGTTTCCCAAGACATCCGGTAGCCGACGGCAACGTTGGCGTTAATGGGTTCCCGGGATCGCAAGATCACCGACCCGCCTGACGAGGAGATGGCAGAGCACCAAGCGTGCCCGCTGATCTGACTCGTCTGTCATGTCTCGGGACACGCTTTCTTCGTTTCACCGCAGAGTTTCACCGCTCTCGTTTCATCGCAGAACTGAGATCCCATGGGTAGAGAAACCCCCAATCCAAAGAATGTCGCCATCGTCGACGAGGTCAAAGGTCGCCTGGAGAGCGCGACCACGATCATCGCCACCGAGTATCGCGGCCTGAACGTGCCGCAGCAGGCCGAGCTTCGCGCCAAGGTCAAAGAAGCTGGCGGCGAGCTCAAGATCTACAAGAACACCCTGGTCCGCCGAGCGGCGGGCGAAGCCGGTGTGTCCATTGATGAGCACCTGTTCGGTCCCACTGCCCTGGCGTTGGTGGAGCCCGATGGTGATTCGGCCGCCATGGCCAAAGCTCTGCAGGACTTTGCCGATGACAACCCTGCGTTGGTCATCAAGGGCGGCGTCATGGACGGCGAAGCGCTGGATGCCGGCAAGGTCAAAGCCCTGTCCAAGATTCCTCCACGCGACGTGCTGCTCAGCCAGATCGCCGGCCTCTTTGCTGCGCCGATGTCCAAGCTGGCCAGCCTTATCAAAGCTCCACTCCAAGATTTCGCATCGTTGGTCAAGGCCCTCGAAGAGAAGGGTGGTGGCGCAGACAATGACGGCGCAGCCGCCGCAGCTGAGGATTCAGCAGATGCACCCGATTCTGATGAAGCGCCTGCTTCTGATGAAAGCCCCTCCGCGGATGCGGAGACTTCTGAAGTAGCGGCTGACGCCGTGGCCGACGACGCACCTGCGGAGGCTCCCGCTGAGGAAGCCGCCCCAGAAGAAGTAAGCCCAGAAGAAGTAAGCCCAGAAGAAGCAAGTACTGAAGAAGCAACGGCCGAAGACGCCGCTGCCCAGGAAGAGGAGTAAGACATGTCAAAGGTCGAAGACGTACTCACGATGATCGAGGGCATGACCGTTCTCGAGCTCAGCGAGCTGCTTCCGGCGTTCGAAGAGAAGTTTGGCGTCACTGCCGCGGCACCGGCGGCCATGATGATGGCGCCTGCGGGCGGCGACGGCGGCGGCGCCGAAGCCGAAGAGAAGGACAGCTATGACGTGATCCTCTCGGGTGCCGGCGAAAAGAAGATCGCCGTGATCAAAGAGGTCCGTTCCCTCACCGGTCTTGGTCTCAAAGACGCCAAGGATCTGGTGGAAGGTGCACCGAAGCCCATCCTCGAAGGCGCCAGCAAGGACGACGCGGAGAAGGCCAAGGAAGCCATCGAAGCAGCCGGCGGCATCGTCGAACTGAAGTAGAAGTTTGCAGGCAACAAGGCCCGGTGGTTCGCCACCGGGCCTTCTGCTTTTTTGACGAATCGGCCGGGCCAGCGGCTATGAGCAAATGGTCCCGACCGCCGCCTCGATGCTTGACGATCGATGGCAGACCCCGTACCCTCATCGGTATCTGGCCTCCCGGGCAGAGCGGACACCCCTGCCCAAGGGGTTGCTTTGAGCCGCCGCCTGCGCCTAGACTGCCACTGCCGTGGTCCTTGTTTTCTGTTTTGTCCGTTTTCTGGACACAACGTCGCGCATGACTTCGGCATCAAGGTGGTCCCCCGGCACAAACAGGAGACAACGTGGCTGCACGTTCTGTCGCTCGTGATCGTTACTCGTTCGCAAATTTGGACGAAGCGCTCGAACTTCCCGATCTCATCGCTATTCAGCGTGAATCATTCAAGTGGTTTCTGGACGCAGGTCTGGCCGAAGCGTTTCGTGATCTGAGTCCGATTACGGACTTCTCCGAAACGCTTCAGTTGGAGTTGGAGTTCGACCCCACCGATGAGGATCTTCGGCCTCCGCCGAAGTTCACGGTGGAGGAATGCAAAGAAAAGGACATGACCTACAGCGCGCCGATCTTCGTGCGTGCTCGCTTCATGAACTCGGCTACCGGCGAGATCAAAGAGCAGACGGTCTTCATGGGCGACTTCCCCATGATGACCGAGAAGGGCACCTTCATCATCAACGGCACCGAGCGCGTTGTGGTGTCCCAGCTGGTCCGAAGCCCCGGCGTCATCTTCCAGCCCGGCGAGCGTTACCGCCTGCGTAACCTCAGCAAGCACCAGCTGGTCACCGGCACCATCCACCCGTATCGCGGTGAGTGGATTGAATTCGATGTCGAGCAGAAGCCCGGCAAAGACGTCACCGCCGGTACCCGCGTGGCCCGCAAGCGCCGCCTGCCCATGTTCACCCTCATTCGGGCCCTCGGCTTCGATGAGGAGCAGGCGCCGGGCTTCCTGCAGAAGTTTGTCAATCACTTCGACTTCCTTGAAGGTCAGTGGGAAGAAGACCAGACCAAGCTGGTGGCCCAGACCCAGGACGAAGCCCTCCTGGAGATCTACAAGCGGGTTCGTCCCGGCGAACCACCATCGGTTGAGTCGGCTCGCAACTACTTCAACAACGCCTTCTTCGAGAACCGTCGATATGACCTCTCACGCGTTGGCCGCTACAAGCTGAACCGCAAGCTCGGCCCGGAACTGGACCGCATCGAAGAACTCTTCGGTCTCAAGCTGGAGCGTCCGGCCGAGGACCAGCCGGTCCTGAGCCCGTGCGAAATTCTTGCCGTTTGCACCTACCTGCTCAACCTGGTGAGTGCGCAGCCCGGCTACCGCCTGGACGACCAGGACCACTTCGCCAACCGTCGCATCCGCAGCGTTGGTGAACTCATCCAGAATCAGGTTCGCATCGGCCTCAGCCGGATGGAGCGGGTCGTGCGTGAACGCATGACCACCCAGGACGTCGAAGCCATCACGCCCCAGACGCTCATCAACATCCGCCCGGTTGTTGCGGCCATCAAGGAGTTCTTCGGAACCTCCCAGCTCAGCCAGTTCATGGACCAGGTCAACCCGCTGTCGGGCTTGACGCACCGTCGTCGCCTTTCGGCGCTGGGTCCGGGTGGCCTGAGTCGTGAACGCGCCGGCTTCGAAGTCCGTGACGTGCACTTCTCGCACTACGGCCGTATGTGCCCAATCGAGACGCCGGAGGGACCAAACATTGGTCTGATCGGCGCGCTGGCCAGCTATGGCCGCGTGAACGCCTTCGGCTTCATCGAGTCGCCGTACCGCCTGGTCAAGAACGGCAAGGTCACCGACGAGGTCGTGTACCTCGCCGCTGACGAAGAAGAGCTCTACGTTGTGGCGCAGGCCAATGCGCCCATCGACGACAAAGGCAACTTTGTCAATCCTCGCGTGCTCGTGCGCCGGTCGCCGCAGGCGGCCACGCTCGAAGGCCTGCGTCTGCAGCTGGAACAGGACGTCTTCTTCGGTTCCACCACCGAGATCTCCTACGTGGCACCGGACGAAGTGGACCTGATGGACGTTTCGCCGAAGCAGATTGTTTCGGTGGCAACGGCGCTCATTCCGTTCCTGGAGCACGATGACGCCAACCGGGCACTCATGGGCGCCAACATGATGCGCCAGGCTGTCCCACTGCTTCGGGCCGAAGCTCCGTACATCGGTACCGGCATTGAGAAGCGGGCCGCACACGACGCCGCCGACATGGTGCTGGCGCTCGAAAGCGGCAACGTCACCGAAGTTGACGGCAACGCCATCGTTGTCGAATACACCAACGCAGGAAAGTTCACGCACATCCTGCGCAAGTTCGACCGTTCAAACCAGGACACCACGATCAACCAGAAGCCCCGGGTGATCGAGGGTGACTCGGTCACCGCCGGTCAGGTTCTGGCCGATGGTCCGTCCACCGACATGGGGGAGTTGGCGCTGGGCAAGAACCTGGTCGTCGCCTTCATGCCATGGAACGGTTACAACTTTGAGGACGCCATCATCCTGAGCCAGCGGCTCGTACGTGATGACGTGCTCACCTCGATCCACATTCACGAGCACGAGATCGATGCCCGTGACACCAAGTTGGGTCCCGAAGAAATCACTCGGGACATCCCCAACCTGAGCGAAGAGATCCTGGCCGACCTGGACGAACGCGGCATCATTCGCGTGGGCGCTGATGTCGGCCCCGGCGATGTGCTTGTGGGCAAGGTCACGCCCAAGGGCGAAACGGAACTGACCCCGGAAGAGCGACTCCTTCGCGCCATCTTCGGTGAGAAGGCCCGCGAGGTGCGCGACACCTCGCTGAAGGTCCCCCACGGCGAGACCGGCAAGGTCATCGAAGTCAAGGTGTTCAGTCGGGACGAAGCCCACGAGCTTCCCCCCGGCGTCAACCAGCTGGTCCGGGTCTACGTGGCCCAGAAACGCAAGATCAGCGTGGGCGACAAGCTGGCGGGTCGTCACGGCAACAAGGGTGTTATCTCCACCATTCTTCCGGTGGAAGACATGCCCTACATGGCCGATGGCACCGCGGTGGACATCGTGCTGAACCCGCTTGGTGTTCCCTCCCGCATGAACGTGGGCCAGGTCCTGGAGGCCCACCTCGGCTATGCGGCCCGTTACGGCTGGGAGGTCGACGGCAAGAAGGTCGGCGATGAGCCCGACCGCGGCGTTGCCACCAAGACCCGTCCAACCACCCGACCCGCAACTCTGGTTGCCACGCCGGTATTCGACGGTGCGAAGTGGGACGAGCAGGAACTCGCCGGCCAGCACCCAACGATCGAACAGATCCTCACCAACATGACTCCCGAGTCGGTTGATGGTGAGCGGCTGATTCAGCCCAACGGCAAAGTGCAGCTCTACGACGGCCGCACCGGCGAAGCGTTCGACAACCCGACCATGGTCGGCATCATGTACATCCTGAAGCTGGCGCACCTTGTGGATGACAAGATCCACGCCCGCTCCACCGGTCCGTACTCGATGATCACCCAGCAGCCGCTGGGCGGTAAGGCCCAGTTCGGTGGCCAGCGCTTCGGTGAAATGGAAGTGTGGGCCCTCGAGGCGTACGGCGCGGCGTACTGCCTGCAGGAGCTGCTGACCATCAAGTCCGATGACGTGCTCGGCCGAGTCAAGGTCTATGAAGCCATCGTCAAAGGCGACAACATTCCCGAGCCCGGCATTCCCGAGAGCTTCAAGGTTCTCATCAAAGAAATGCAGGCGCTCTGCCTCAACGTCGAAGTGCTCAGTCTCGATGGTCACTCCATCGAAATGCGTGAGCTTGACGACGAAGTATTCCGTGCCACCGAAGAACTTGGCATTGACCTGTCCCGCCCCGAGCGAGGCAGTGACGAAGAAGACGCCCGACGAGCCGCTGAGCGTGCAGCAAGGAGTTCGATGTAATGATCGACGTCAACGAATTTTCGAATCTCCGCATCGGTCTGGCCACGGCGGATTCCATCCGCACCTGGTCCAACGGTGAGGTCAAGAAGCCCGAAACCATCAACTACCGCACGCTGAAGCCGGAGAAAGACGGCCTCTTCTGCGAAACCATCTTCGGTCCAACCAAAGACTGGGAGTGTGCCTGCGGAAAGTACAAGCGCATCCGCTTCAAGGGCATCATCTGCGAGCGGTGCCGTGTGGAAGTCACGCGCTCCAAAGTTCGTCGTGACCGCATGGGCCACATCGAGCTGGCCGCGCCGGCCGTGCACATCTGGTACCTGCGTGGAACCCGCTCCTGGCTGGCCTACCTGCTCATGGGCACCCTGCCCAAAGAAGAGCTCAAAGCCAAGCAGCTGGAGAAGGTCATCTACTTCGCCGCCAACCTCGTCACCTACGTGGATGATGAGAAGCGCGATGCGGACGTGGCCGAGCTCGAGAAGGAAATGCTGCTCGAGAAGGACGAGATCGAAAAAGAGCGTGAACTTCGCCTGGCCGAGCGCCAGGAAGAGCTCGAGGCCGAACTCGAAGAACTCGAAAAGGAAAAAGGCTCCGAGAGCGACTTGAAGGCCCGCCGCAAGGCCGCCGACAAGGACCTCGAAGCCATCCGCGAAGAATACGAAGCCGAACTGGAACTGGTCGAGCGCGCCTTCGAAGAATTCCAGAGCATCTTCGCCCGGCAGATCATCGAAGATGAAATGTTGTGGCGCGAGCTTGCTGACCGCTACGGCGAGTACTTCGAAGGCGGCATGGGCGCCGACGCCATCAAGCAGCTCATTGGCCGCCTGGACTTCGACGAGGAGGAGCAGCTCCTCCGAGTCGCTCTTGATCCGCCGGAAGGCCAGCGTCCACTCAGCGCGCAGCGCAAGCAGAAGGCCATCAAGCGCCTGAAGATTGTGACCGCGTTCAACCGTCGCAACGAGCACGGCCGCCGTGTCAACGACCCGGGCGCCATGGTGCTCGACGTTGTGCCGGTGATCCCACCGGAGCTCCGCCCCATGGTGCAGCTCGACGGTGGCCGCTTCGCCACCTCGGACCTCAACGATCTTTACCGCCGCGTGATCAACCGGAACAACCGCCTCAAGCGACTGCTTGACCTTGGCGCTCCCGAGATCATCGTCAACAACGAAAAGCGCATGCTGCAGGAAGCCGTGGACGCGCTGTTCGACAACGGCCGTCGTGGTCGTCCGGTGACCGGTCCGGGTAACCGCCCCCTCAAGTCCCTGTCAGACATGCTCAAAGGCAAGCAGGGTCGTTTCCGTCAGAACCTTCTGGGTAAGCGCGTTGACTACTCCGGCCGTTCGGTCATCGTGGTTGGCCCAACTCTCAAGTTCCACCAGTGTGGCCTGCCCAAGCTGATGGCGCTGGAGCTGTTCAAGCCCTTCGTGATGAAGATGCTGGTGGACAAGGAACTGGCCCAGAACATCAAGTCGGCCAAGCGCATGGTCGAGCGTCGCAAGCCCCAGGTGTGGGACGTCCTCGCCGAGGTCATTCAGGAACACCCGGTCATGCTCAACCGAGCTCCGACCTTGCACCGCCTTGGTATCCAGGCCTTCGAGCCCGTCCTCGTGGAAGGCAAGGCCATCCAGATTCACCCGCTGGTCTGCACCGCATTCAACGCGGACTTCGACGGCGACCAGATGGCGGTGCACCTGCCGCTGTCGGCTGAAGCCCAGGCTGAAGCCCGCGTGCTGATGCTCAGCGCCAACAACGTCCTCAGTCCGGCCCACGGTCGACCGCTGGTGACGCCCACCCAGGACATGATCATCGGTGCGTACTACCTCACCGAGATGGACGGGGATGTTCCCGAGAATCCTCGGGCGTTCCGCAAGCTGGATCAGATCATGACCGCCTACGAGGCCGGCGATCTGAATCTGCATGAACCGATCATCTACCGTCACCAGAAGCTGGTCGCCACGCCGGCCAATGGCTCGGCGGCCACCTATCACCCGACCACGGCCGGCCGGGTGCTGTTCAACTCGAATCTTCCTGAGGCCTACCCGTTCGTCAACGAGCACGTTGACAAGCGCCGCATGGGCACGATCGTGGACTCGCTGGCCCGGGACTACGCCAAGAAGGATGTTGCGATCAGCCTCGACGGCATCAAGAACCTCTGCTTCGAATGGGCCAAGCGCTCCGGCGTAACCATCTCGATCGCGGACGTGAAGGTCCCCGGCGACAAGCAGGAGATCCTGGATCGCTACGAGAAGGAAGCCGAAAAGGTCGAGACCCACTTCCGGCGCGGCATCATCACCGATGGTGAACGTCGTCAGCAGGAAGTGGAAATCTGGACTGACGCCACCGACGTCATCAAGCAGAAGATGGAAGCGGCGCTGAAGGCCGAGAAATTCAACCCCATCGACATGATGGTTGGCTCCGGTGCTCGTGGAAACATGATGCAGGTTCGTCAGATTGCCGGTATGCGCGGTCTGGTGGCCAACCCTCGTGGCGACATGATTCCTCGTCCCATCAAGTCCAACTTCCGTGAGGGGTTGGAGATGCTGGAGTACTTCATCGCCACTCCCGGCGCTCGTAAGGGTCTGGTCGATACCGCCCTTCGTACCGCGGACTCCGGCTATCTGACCCGTCGTCTTGTGGACGTCGCCCAGGAAGTGATCATCAACGATCTGAATCCGTTTGCTGACGGCGCAAAGCCGCCGTCGGTGATCATTCCCGACGTGAAGCCTGACGAAGCCGACGCGCGCTACTACCTGGAGACTCGTCTCTACAGTCGCACGCTCGCTGAAGACGTCAAGCTGGTCGATGGCACCAGTTACGACAAGGGCACCATCGTCGACGAAGACATCATGGCCGCCTTGCGTGATGACGAGAGCGTTACTGAGGTTCGGTGCCTGTCGCCGCTGACCGATGACAGTGCTCACGGCATCTCTGGTCTGAGCTACGGCATGTCGCTGGCCACTGGTGGCCCCATCGAGGTTGGCGAAGCGGTTGGCGTCATTGCCGCCCAGTCCATTGGCGAGCCGGGCACCCAGCTCACCATGCGTACCTTCCACACCGGCGGCGTTGCCTCAAAGGGCACCGACATCGCTGGCGGTCTTCCTCGTGTTGTGGAGCTCTTCGAAGCACGCAGCCCCAAAGGTAAGGCCACGCTCACCTCCATCTCCGGTGTGGTTCGCGTCGGCGAGGACGAAGGTCGTGGCCGTACGGTGACCATCGTGGGCGACGACGGTGAGGAAGAGGTCTACCTCATCCCCATCCAGCAGCGCCTCGAAGTGACTGACGGCCAGGAAGTTCAGGCCGGCGACGCGCTGGTTGAAGGTCCTCGTGACCCGAAGGAACTTCTGGAGATCAAAGGCATCCGTGAAACGCAGCGCTACCTGGTGGAAGAAGTCCAGGGCGTGTACCGCGATCAGGGTGTGTCCATCCACGACAAGCACATTGAGCTCGTTGTCCGACAGATGACCCGTCGCGTGGCCGTTCAGGAAGCCGGCGATTCGGACTTCCTGCCCGGCGAACGCATTGACGCCAAGGTGTTTCGTGACACCAACCGTGAACTGGTTACCGAAGGCAAGAAGCCGGCCGATGGCCGTCCCGAGCTGATGGGTATTACCAAAGCCTCACTGGCCACCGAGTCGTGGCTGTCCGCGGCGTCGTTCCAGGAGACCACCCGAGTGCTCACTGAAGCCGCCATTGAGTCCAAGAGCGACTCGCTGTTTGGCCTCAAGGAGAACATCATCATTGGTAAGTTGATCCCTGCCGGTACCGGTATCGCGAAGTATCGCGAGATCGCCACCCATGCACCGGACTACACGCCAATGGAGTACTACACCAGCTCCGACGACCACCAGGATCTGGCCGACTGGCTTGCCGGTGGCGGAGTGCTCGGTCGCGACCTCGCTGATGTCATTGACATTGCAAGTGGCGCGGGCGGTGCGGACGCCGCCGGGAGCACTCCGGCCAGCTGACGCTGAGACAAACCATTCGTGAGCAGCCGCACCTTCGGGTGCGGCTGTTCTCGTTCTGCTCCGAGTCCAAGGTGACCGATTGGACCGCCGGCCTTTGCGAGCTGAGCGTCGTCAGCTGGTCAACCGCTTCCGATTGGCAATAATCCATGCTCGGCTCTGGTGGTTGGCTACCAGGTAGCCGTCGTCGATCATCGTCTCGAATCCGGAGTTACCTGCCGTGGCCAGCGCCTGCACGTTGTGGAACGCGGCGGCGAGAAAATCGGTCACCAGGTCCAGAACCCGATGGCGGTCGTTGACGCTGAGCCCATGGGCATCGGCAAAGAGTCCAAAGCGTCGGACCCGGTCAAGGCTGGGCGGCCGACCTTCACGCGCAAGCGGGACCCCCAGTGGTGCCCAGTGCCGAGCGGCCACACCGATGTCAAAAAGCGGATCGACGGCTCGGACATAGTCGAAGTCGATGAACCCGACGACTTCGCTGTCCCGCACCACCACGTTGCTCAAGCCAAGGTCGTTGTGGCAGAACAGGGGAGTGGCGGCGGCCAACGCCCGCGGCGGGAAGTAGGCCCCTGCGGACTCGGCCCAGCCCGCGGCCGGGTCGCCCCCAAAGGTGGCAGCCGCATCGTGCAGACGACGCTGCGCATGGGCCACGTTGGTCAGCAGCTCCTCGCTCCAGACCCAGTCCGCATAGGGATGCCCGGGAACGTCGCCGTCAATGAAGCTCAGTTGCTCCCGGCCCTCATCGTCCCAGCCGAGAGGTTCGGGACCGAGCCCAAATCCGACCGACTGGAGATGGTGGAGGAACGTGTGAACCAATCGGGACTGAGGCGGGGCGGGGCGCCGAACTTCGGACCCCACCCGCACAACGCGGCCCGCATTGGCCACACCACCACCGAGAACCTGCTCGTCGCCTGCGGATTCCGACGAAATTGGGGGGTCAATCGGGTCATTCATCGCCGCACAATTGGGGGGACCGACAGGTTGTGCTCAGAATCGGCGCTGTTAAGCTGGTCTGCTGTGCTGTGCCGTCTGGCGCGGTCCGGTGGTCGAGCGGCTTTTCTGCACTTTCGCTGCCACTCCAACGTTCGCCTTACCTCTCAAATTTCGGGAAGCCCGGGAATTATTGTGCCCACAATTCAGCAGTTGGTCCGCAAGGGCCGCAAGAGCAAGTTCCGCAAGGAAAAGACGCCAGCACTCAAAGGTGCTCCGCAGCGTCGCGGCGTTTGCACTCGCGTCTATACAACCACACCAAAGAAGCCAAACTCGGCATTGCGCAAGGTTTGCCGCGTGCGTCTGAGCAGCGGCATCGAAGTCACCGCGTACATCCCGGGTGAAGGCCACAACCTCCAGGAGCACTCGATCGTGCTTGTTCGTGGTGGTCGTGTGAAGGACCTTCCCGGTGTTCGCTACAAGGTCATCCGCGGCACGCTCGACTCCAGTGGTGTGGATGCACGCCGTCAGGCCCGTAGTCGCTACGGCGCCAAGAAGTCATAGCGGTCTCAAGGTTTTTAGGTTTAAGGAACAGACATGCCACGTAAAGGCCCTGCCCCTCGCCGCGAGCTCGCTCCGGATCCGCTCTACAAGTCACCGTTGGTCACGCAGTTGATCAACAAGGTGCTTCAGAGTGGCAAGAAGTCCACTGCCGAACGCATCGTCTACGATGCGCTCAGCATCATTGGTCAAAAGACCAGCGATGATCCGGTGCAGACGCTCAAGCGCGCGGTGGACAACGTCAAGCCACCACTTGAGGTTCGCAGCCGCCGTGTTGGTGGCGCCACCTACCAGGTGCCGGTTGAAGTACGTCCCCGCCGGGCCAGCACGCTGGCTATGCGCTGGCTGATCGACTTCTCGCGGCAGCGTCGGGAGCGCACGATGGCGGAACGACTGGCCAACGAACTGCTTGACGCCAGCAACGGTCTTGGCGCTTCCATCAAGCGCAAAGAAGATCTCCAGAAGATGGCCGACTCCAACAAGGCCTTCGCCCACTACCGCTGGTAGTCCGCCATCACCGAGCGTGTCGCCTGCACGCGATCCGGCTCATCCCCAATTCGTCCCCCCCAATCCCGTCACTGAGGCATAGAGAGTAAGAGTTATGGCTGCACGTCACCCCCTCGCCAAAACCCGCAACATCGGCATCATGGCGCACATCGACGCCGGTAAGACCACCACCACCGAGCGGATCCTGTACTACACGGGCCGCAGCTACAAGATCGGTGAAGTCCATGATGGCGCGGCCACCATGGACTGGATGGAGCAGGAGCAGGAGCGCGGCATCACCATCACCTCCGCCGCCACCACCTGCATGTGGGACGACCACCGCATCAACATCATTGACACCCCCGGCCACGTGGACTTCACCGTTGAGGTGGAGCGTTCGCTCCGCGTGCTTGACGGCACGGTCGCGGTGTTTGACGGCGTGGCCGGTGTGGAACCACAGACCGAGAACGTGTGGCGCCAAGCCGACAAGTACAGCGTGCCCCGCATGTGTTTTGTCAACAAGATGGACCGCACCGGTGCGGACTTCTTCTACTGCCTGGACACCATCAAAGAACGCCTGACCCCTGACGTTGCTGTTCTGCAGCTGCCGATTGGCGCCGAAGGTGACTTCGCTGGGGTGATCGACCTTGTTCGTATGAAGGCGCTCGTCTGGCCCCTGGGCACCGATGAGAAGGACCTGGGTGCCACCTACAACATCGAAGAAATCCCTGATGAGCTGGCTGAACAGGCCGCCGAATACCGCGAGATGCTGATGGACGCCCTGGGCACCATCGACGAAGGCATCATGGAGAAGTACCTCGAAGACGAGCCCATCTCCGAAGAGGAACTGAAGGCCGCCATTCGTCGCGGCACTCTGGCCAACGAGATCGTTCCGATCCTTCTGGGCACCGCATTCAAAAACAAGGGCGTGCAGCCCCTGCTGGACGCGGTTGTGTCCTACCTGCCATCACCGCTCGACGTGGATGACACCACCGGCATTGACCCTCGTGGCGGCGCTGAGCTGATCCGCAAGGCGGACGACAAAGAACCGTTCTCGGCCTTGTGCTTCAAGATCATGACCGACCCGCACGTGGGTCGTCTCACCTTTGGCCGGGTCTACTCCGGTGAGCTCAACAAGGGTGACCAGGTGATGAACACCCGCTCCAACAACAAGGAGCGCATCGGACGTCTGCTGGAGATGCACGCCAACGATCGCCAGGACATCGACGTTGTCCGCACCGGTGACATCGTGGCGTTCATCGGCATCAAGGACGTGCGCACCGGCGACACAATCTGCGATCCCAAAGAGCAGATCATTCTGGAACAGCTCACCTTCCCCGAGCCCGTTATCAATGTGGCCATCGAGCCCAAGTCGAAAGCCGACCAGGACAAACTGTCAAAGGCCCTTGGTTCGCTGTCGGCCGAAGATCCAACCTTTCGGGTTCACACCGACGAAGAGACTGGTCAGACGATCATCGCCGGCATGGGCGAACTGCACCTTGAGGTGCTGGTCGACCGCATGATGCGCGAGTTCAATGTGGAAGCCACCGTGGGCCGTCCCCAGGTTGCCTATCGCGAGACCATCACCAAGACGGTCGAGAAGTACGTCTACACCCACAAGAAGCAGTCCGGTGGTTCCGGTCAGTTTGCGCACATCGAGTGCACGATCGCTCCCAACCCGGGCGGCGGCTTCGAATTTGATGACACCATCAAAGGCGGCTCGATCCCCAAGGAATACATCCCTGCGGTTGAGGCTGGCGTGAAGGAAGCGCTGAACAACGGCGTTCTCGCCGGCTTCGGCACGGTGGACGTCAAGGTCACGCTTTCCGACGGCAAGACCCACGATGTTGACTCGTCCGAAATGGCGTTCAAGATTGCTGGCAACGCCTGGTACCGCGAGGTCGCCCGCAAGGCTGGCCCCACGTTGCTGGAGCCGATCATGGACGTTGAAGTGGTAACCCCGGACGACTACCTGGGCGACGTTGTTGGTGACCTCAACAGTCGTCGTGGCCAGGTCCAGGGAACCGAACAACGAGGTGTGAATCAGGTCATCAATGCCCTGGTTCCACTTTCGGAAATGTTTGGTTACGCTACCGACGTTCGATCGAAGACTCAAGGTCGTGCGAGCTACACCATGCAGTTCGCCGAGTACCAGCAGACGCCCACCGCAGTACAGGAAGAAATCGTCTCCCGTATCCGCGGCGAATAGTCAAGGTCTCGATCACAAAAGATCTCTGGGCTTCGGCCCGAACCAAGTCTGAGCTTGCTCAGGTCAATAACACTCTGGGCTTGCGCCCAGGGCAATAAGCAATACGGTCGGTCAGCGCCCGCTGGCCAACTGAAGAATCACCCCCCATCTGCCAAACGAGGAGAAACCGATGGCAAAGGAGAATTTTGAGCGGAATAAGCCGCACGTCAACGTTGGCACCATGGGCCATATTGACCACGGCAAAACCACTCTTACCGCCGCAATCAGCCGAGTGCTGTCTGAGCGTGTTGAAGGGTCCGCAGTAACGGACTTTGACAATATCGACAAGGCACCGGAAGAGAAAGAGCGTGGCATCACGATCAACGTGGCCCACGTCGAATACGAGACCGAGGCCCGTCACTACGCCCACGTCGACATGCCCGGCCACGCCGACTACATCAAGAACATGATCACCGGTGCGGCTCAGGTCGACGGTGCCATCCTGGTGGTAGCTGCGACCGACGGCCCAATGAGCCAGACGATGGAGCACCTGCTCCTGGCCCGTCAGGTTGGCGTGCCAAAGATCATCGTTGCCTTGAACAAGGTGGACATGGTCGACGACGAAGAGCTTCTTGAGCTCGTCGAAATGGAAGTACGAGAGCTGCTCGACAAGTACGAGTTCCCTGGCGACGACACTCCTGTCATCCAGGTCTCGGCCCTCAAGGCGCTCGAAGGCGACGCGGCTGCTGCTGACCAGGTCATGGAACTCATGTCCGCGGTTGATACCTTCATCCCCACGCCAGAGCGTGACCTTGACAAGCCTTTCCTGATGCCGATCGAAGACGTGTTCTCGATCACTGGCCGTGGCACCGTGGTGACCGGCAAGATTGAACAGGGCAAGGTCAACACCGGCGACAGCATCGAAATCGTCGGCATCCGGGACACCCAGACCACGACCTGCACGGGCGTGGAGATGTTCCGCAAGCTTCTGGACGAAGGTCTTGCCGGCGACAACATCGGTGCGCTTCTTCGTGGCATCGACAAGGACGATGTACAGCGTGGCCAGGTGCTCGCCGCTCCCGGCAGCATCACCCCGCACACCAAGTTCGAGGCTGAGGTTTACGTGCTGACCAAGGAAGAGGGTGGCCGTCACAAGCCATTCTTCTCCAACTACCGTCCGCAGTTCTACTTCCGTACCACCGACATCACGGGCATGATTGAGCTTCCTGCCGGCACCGAAATGTGCATGCCGGGCGACAACACCCAGATGACCGTGGAACTGATCAACCCGATCGCCATGGACGAAGGCCTGCGCTTCGCTATTCGTGAAGGTGGCCGCACCGTCGGCGCCGGCGCCGTAACGAAGATTCTGGCCTAGAGGGATACGGAACCATGGCAGCTGCCCAGAAAATCCGCATTCGCCTCAAGGCCTATGACCACGAGGTAATTGACCAGTCGACACGAAAGATCGTCGAGACGGTCAAGCGCACCCAGGCAGAAGTCAGGGGTCCCATCCCGCTGCCGACCGACAAGCACCGTTTCACGGTGATCCGGTCGCCGCACAAGTACAAGGACAGCCGCGAGCACTTCGAAATGCGAGTGCACAAGCGTCTGCTCGACATTCTTGAACCGTCGCCAAAGACCGTCGATTCGCTTCAGCGTCTTGACCTCCCGGCTGGCGTGGATATCGAGATCAAGATTCAGCAAGCCTGAGTCTTCGATCCAAACCCGAACGGAACCCCGGCCGCAAGCCGGGGTTCTTTCGCGTTTGCTCAGGGCGCAGGCCAACCTGCGGCCGGGTCCGATCGTCATGGCGCATCGCTCTTGGTACGTGCGGATATCGACCGGTGTCATAGGCTCACAACATGCAATCACTCCTTGATGTCTCGTCCACCACCTTGGAAGATCGGTTGCGGTTGGTACTGCCCACCGACGTCGATCACGCCACCATCCGGCTGGTCGATGAACGCGCCGAGCGGCTCACGGTGCGCCAGGGCACCTTGGAACCGGTGGGCAACGAGTTTGATCTCGGCGTCATGGTGTCGGTCTGGGACGGCGGAGGACTGGGCTACGCGGCCACCAGCGACATCACCGAAGCTGGCCTGAGATCCGCGGTGGACCAAGCCCGTCACTGGGCAACGGTGACCGCCGCATTGGCCATCGATGCGAGCCCACCACCGGTGGAGCAATCGGGCCGGTACGCCTCGCCGGTGGAGGTTGGATGGGACACCATGGACCTCCGGGCCCGCATCGATCTGTTGCATCGCCAAAACGATCTGATGCAGATTGATGAGCGCATCGTGAGTTGCACTGCGAGCCTCGTTCGTCGAGACGTGGACACGCTCCTGCTGGCCAGCAATGGTGCCCGCATCGAGCAGAACTTCAACTTCGTGTACCCGGCCCTTCGCGCCACGGCGGCTGCCGACGGTCGGGCGCAGAGTCGGAGCTGGGGAGCCAATGCGTATTGCGGTCAGGGCGGGGTGGAGGTGCTTGGCCGCTTTGGCTTCGGTGACAGCGCCTCACGAGTCGCCAATCAGGCGTTGGAGCTGCTGGCCGCTCCCAACTGCCCATCGGGCACGATGGACGTGGTGTTGGCACCCGACCAGATGATTTTGCAGATCCACGAGTCGATCGGCCACCCACTCGAGCTTGACCGAATCCTCGGCGATGAACGCAACTATGCCGGCACCAGCTTCGTGACCCCGGACATGTTCGGAGAGTTCCAGTACGGATCCGAGCACCTCAATGTCACCTTCGATCCAACGGTGCCCGGCCAACTCGCCTCCTATGGGTTCGACGACGAGGGCACCCCGGCCCGCCGTGAATACCTGATTCGAAACGGTGTTCTTGAACGCGGTCTGGGCGGTGCGGTCTCACAACAACGATCCGGAATTCCGGGGGTGGCCAATGCCCGCTCCTGTGCGTGGAATCGACCACCCATCGACCGCATGGCCAACCTGAACATCGAGCCGGGCGACATGGCCTTCGACCAGATGATTGGCGCCATCGAACGCGGCGTCTATCTGGAGACAAACAATTCCTGGTCGATTGATGACAGCCGCAACAAGTTTCAATTCAGCACCGAATACGGACGCCTGATTGAGGATGGACAGCTGACCACGGTGATCCGAAACCCGAGCTACCGCGGCATCTCTTCGTCGTTCTGGCGGAACCTTCGAGGGGTTGGCAACCGGGATGGGTGGAAGGCGATGGGGACCCCCAACTGCGGCAAAGGCGAGCTCAACCAGATGATTGGTACCGGCCATGCTTCGCCGGCGTGCTGGTTTGGTGACATCGACGTGTTTGGGGCCGAAGACTGATGACGGTTACGCAGAACTCCTTTGACCGGCTGGCCACGTGGGCGACCAGTCGTCTCCAAGGCGACGATGTCCTCCTGCTGAACGTCGACGCAGAAGACACCGACTTCATCCGGTTCAATCACAATCAGGTGCGTCAGGCCGGAACCGTTTCCCAAGCCGTCCTCTCAGTGCAATTCATCCGTGGGTCCCGGCACGTACAAGGTTCAACGCCGCTCACTGGCGAACTCGTTGCGGACCAGGCGCGGGTGGGCCGGGTCCTGGACCTGCTGTCCGCGCAGATCGATCAGGTGCCCGAAGATCCCTTCCTGCTCTGGAATGCCCAGCCGGTCTCCACCGAACAGCTGGTGGCCAGCTCGCTGCCCGATGCTGACCAGGCACTGGGCGAGATCACAGGGGCAGGAGCCGGAAAGGACCTGGTCGGTATTTACACCGCAGGCCAGACCATGCGCGGCTTCGCCAACTCGCTGGGTCAGCGGAACTGGTTCGACACGTCGACGTTCAACTTTGACTGGACGTTCTATCTGGAAGCCGACAAGGCGGTGAAGAACGGCTACGCCGGATTCGACTGGAACGATCAGGATTTTGCCCAGAAGGTCGCGTGGTCCGCTCAACAACTGGAGGCGTTGGCTCGGCCCGCCATTGCGCTCGATCCGGGTGCGTATCGCACCTACCTGGCGCCGTCGGCGGTTGACGAAGTGATCGGCCTGCTGTCCTGGGAAAGCTTCAGCGCCCGCAGTCAACAAACCAAGCAGTCGGCGCTGATGCGCATGGCTGATGGAGATGCGGAGCTGTCAACCAACGCGAACCTGGTAGAAGACACCGCGGCGGGCGCCGGCCCCGGCTTTCAAGCGCAGGGGTTCGTGAAGCCAAAGTCGGTTGCTCTGGTCACCGACGGCAAACACGCTGGCGCCCTGATCTCGCCTCGCAGCGCGCAGGAGTACGGGCTCGAAACCAACGGAGCCAACGACTCGGAGACCCCCACCGCGCTCTCGCTGCGGCCCGGCACCGCAGCCACCGGAACTGCGGTCGAACGCCTTGGTGAGGGTCTCTACGTCGGCAACCTCTGGTACACCAACTATTCGGACCGTCCGGCATGTCGCGTGACCGGCATGACCCGGTTTGCGACGTTCTGGGTTGAAGCCGGTGAAGTCAAAGCCCCGGTGAACGTGCTCCGGTTCGACGACACCGTCTACAACATGCTTGGTACGAACCTGATTGAGCTGGATGACGAGGCGGAGGTCATGTTGGACGCCAGTACCTACTTCGGTCGATCGACTGGCAGCGTGCGGTTGCCGGGGGCGTTGCTGGAGTCCATGCAGTTCACGCTGTAACTATTGTCTCCCCTCGCGTGCGCTCGGGGAGAGCGTTGGCACGCAGCACGGTGCTCACTGTCTGTCCTCGCTTGCGCTCGGGGAGAGCGTTGGCACGCAGCGGGCGAGCCCCGGGGTCACCAGTTACGAGTTCCAAGCTGCCAGCAGGTCGGTGTACACACCACCCGCTGCGGCCAACTCCGCCGGCGCACCAGCCTCCACGATTTTGCCTTCGTCAAAGACCAGCACGAGGTCCGCGGCTTCGGCGGTCGCCAGGCGGTGGGCGATACTGATCACGGTGCGTCCTTCGGCCAGTCGCCGAAGAGCATACGTCAGGCCCTGGTCGGTCTCGGGGTCCACCGACGATGTGGCCTCGTCAAGAATCAACAAGCCGGGATCAGCGACCGCGGCTCGAGCGAAGGCCACCAGCTGGCGTTCGCCAACCGACAGGTTGTTGCCTCGCTCCCCGACCTCGGTGTCGAGGCCGGCCGGCAGCGTGGCAATCCAGTCCTCAAGTTCCAGCATGGATACGGCGGCGGCAATGTCGGCGTCGGCGGCCCCGTCCTTCCCGAACGCAATGTTCTGGCGAATGGTTGCGTCAAACAGGAAGCCGTCCTGGGGTACCAGGCGAACGGCCCGATGCCGGTCCTGAGCCGACACGCGGGCAAGGGGCGCCCCGTTGAGCGAGATCTGTCCGGCGGCCGGGTCGGCCAGCCGGCACAGGAGTTTTGCGAAGGTCGTCTTCCCTGACCCGGTCGCGCCAACGATGGCGACATTTGACCCGGCGGGTATATCCACACTCACGTCTCGAAGAACCGGCGGCGGAACCACCGATTCATCCTCGCTTCCGTACGCAAACCACACCGAGTTGGCGGTAACTGCGACCGGGCCGGCGGGCAGCGGCACCGCATGCGCCGCCGTGGGCTCTGGCACGCCGACCTTCTGGTCCAGCAGGTCCAGGATCTTGCGCCAACCGGCGATGGCCTCCTGGGCCTGATTCAGGGTCTCGCCCAGGTCGCCCACGGGCGCGTGCAGCAGCGTTGTCAAAAACAGCAGGGCCACGAAATCGCCGACCGAGAGCCCCAACGGGACCCGGTTGAAGAAGCCGACCGTGAGAATGGAGACCATGACAACGGCGCCCAGGAGGTCACCGACCACAAAGACAACCGACATGTAGAGGTTGGCGCGAATGCCATATCGGTAGCGCTCCGATGAAGACTCGCTCAGCCGCTCCTGCATCATTGGTTCGGCGTGATAGCCGCGAATCATCTCGGCGCCGTTGAGCGCTTCGGCATAGGAGGCCACCATGGTTCCGGTGGCGGTTCGCAGTCCGTCATGGGCCCGGATCATTCGGCGCTGCAGGAAACGAAGAATCGGAATGACCAGGACAAAGATGGAGAGTCCCAGCAGGGCGAGCGGCCACGAATAGAACGCCATGGCCACAAAGATGCAGACGATCAGCACCGGTCGGACCAGCCATGCAAACATGCCCCAGTCGGCAAAGCGCGACAGGGCCTGCACATCGCCAGTGACTCGGGTGATCAGGACGCCGGTGCGCGCCTGATGGTGGTCGGCGATCGACATCTGGTGCACGTGTTCAAAGACCCGCACTCGGAGATTTCTCAGCGCCAGCTCCGAACGGATGACCAGCCGTCGTTGGGTGACAAATGACAGTCCTGCGGCGATGACGGCGACCACGAAGGCACCGGCCACCAGGGTCATGACAACTGGCATATCCACATCTCCGGATGCCAGCCCGCCGCGGTCAATCGCCATTTGAACCAGCACCGGCGCCACGATCTGGCCCACAGCAACGATGAACCCCATTGACGCCGTAACCGCCAACCCGTCGCGCAATTCGGGCGAGCCGGCCAGCCCGCGTCGAAGGACGCGCCACGCCGACTGGTCCCGGTCAGCGGTGCTGGCTGGCGGGCTGCTGGTGTGGGGGGCAACCGTGGTCATGTGTCGGCCTGTTCGTAGGCGGTGACAAGAGCTTCGTATCGTTGGTCGGTCATCAACTCGGTGTGGGTCCCAATGCCAATCACCTGACCGTCGCGAATCCAGACAACCCGGTCGGCCAGGCCAATGGTTGCCAGCCGATGAGCAACAACGATCAACGTTGGGGAGGAGCGGTCTCCCGACGCCTGGCGCAAGGTGTGCAGAATGCGCTCCTCGGTCACCGTGTCCACGGCACTGGTGGCATCGTCAAGGATGACAAGCGGTGTCGGTTGCGCAATGGCGCGCGCCAGTGCCAGCCGTTGGCGTTGGCCACCCGAAACCGTCAGCCCGCGTTCGCCAAGAATCGTGTTCAGACCAAGAGGCATAGCCGCAACAAAGTCCCAAGCCTCGGCCTGCCGCAACGCGCGCTCGACAGCGTGGTCGTCCAGCTGGCGGCCCATGGCGACATTGGCCTGCACGGTGTCGGCCAGAAGGAATGACTCCTGAAAGACCAGCGAAATGGTGGCTGCCCGTTGGGTGGGACTCATGTCGTCAACGGATTGGCCGTTGATCGACACCGAACCAGTGGCCGGTGGGAGCAGCCCGGCGAGCAACGCAACCAGCGTGGACTTGCCCGATCCTGTTGCACCGACGATGGCCACGGTTTCACCTGCGGCCACGCGGAACGACACGTTGTTGACCGCCGCCTCGGACCCGTCAAAGGCGAACGACAATCCGGCTACTTCGATGTTGGCCCCGCCGTGACCGCCGCCGATGACTGCGTAACTCCTGTCTCGGTTCGCCAGTACCTCGGGCTGCTGTTCTGCGTCGCCCGGATCCTGACCGGTTGCGGATTGGATGCGGCGGTTGGCCACGAGCGAGGGCGCCAGACTTTCAAGGAAGAACCCAAACACCGCCATGGGCACGGCCAGGAGTGTGAAGAGGGCGGCGACCTGCACAATGTCACCCGCCGACATGTCGCCGGACCGGACTCTGAATGCTCCGATCAACACCACGACGAGCGTGCCGAACGCTGGCCACGCGGCAATCGTGACATTCATGATGGCGCGCAGGACACCGGCCCGAACCCGGGCATCGCGGAGCCGTTCGGCCTGTTCAGTGAACCGGCGAACCTCAGCGTCGCTACGACCAAGGGTCTTGACCACCAGGGCCCCTTCGAAGCTCTCGTGCGCAATGCCGGCCACGTCCCCCAGACGCTCCTGGCTCTCGGCCATCGGCTTCTCAACGATCCGGCTGTACCACTGGTTAGAGATCGTCATGATCGGGAAAATCAGCAGCGCAGTGAGGGCAATCAGGACATCCACCGCGACCAACGCAATGGCCGCAAAGACGGCCAGACCGACCACGCCAATGCTGAAGGGGAGCGGGTGCAACACCTCCACCAGCATGCGACTGTCGCTGTCCACGTGGGCCAGGAGCTGACCGGTTGGTGCATTCTGAAACCACGCCAGCGGCTTGGCGAGGTAGCTCGACGCCAGGCGCTCTCGAACCCGATGCTGCGCCTGTTCTGAGGTCATGCCGGCGTAGTACCGACGCATGATGACGCCGATCGCCCGTCCGACGGCCACCACGATGACGGCGATCACGCCGGTGACAAGAGCGCGGCGGCTGGGGCGAACATCGGAGGCGGCGGCAATGACCAGATCGTCGATCACTCGGCCGAGCACGACGGTGGACAAGACGGTGCCGCCGGCGAAGACCAACGCACCAAAGACGCTCAGGGCGAAGGGAACCGGGTGGGGCCGGATCAGGTCCCGGACCAGCCGAAAACCGGGGGCCAGTACGGCGCCACCAAAGGAGGAAAGGTCCTCAGAGTCTGGTGCCGACACGTCGGTCTCGGCTGGTGTTGGCACAACTCTTCCTCTCTGAAAGACGGGTTCAGGACCGCGTGCGGGCCCACCGGGTCCGCAATGGCGAAGGCCCAACGCTAGTGATCCGCCAGCAATAGCGCGACGGAGTTTTTCTTCTCATAACGCCTGTGCCTTGCACCGGCCAGTAGTTCGGCCTAGTTTTTTCGACCTACCACCGAGTAAGGCCCTTGTGATGAACACAGGGCCACCGTGGTACCAGGAGGGAATATGAAAAAATCAACGATATTGCGGTTGTTTGCGGTGCTGCTGAGCTTGGCGCTGTTTGCCGCGGCGTGCGGCAGCGATTCGGACTCAGCGACAACGGGCGATACCTCGTCTGTCGATGCCGAGACCGAAACCACCGACACCGACACCAGCAACGAGGAAGCGGCGGAACCAACTGCTGCTCCTGACCCAACGGCCACCCCGGAGCCACCGCCCACACCAGTGCCGGCAGAGACCGAGGAAGAGCAGGTCGAGCTCAGCGGCGGTCAGCTCATCTGGGCCCATGAGCAGGAACCACCAGACATGCATCTGGATGATCCGAACAACAACCTGTCGATCACCTCGTGGATCCGTTCGGCATTGATCGAAGGTCTCTACGGCGTTGATGGTTCGACCTCGTACTACCCCGAACTGTTGGCCAGCGAAGGCGAAATCGTCTCCAACGATGACGGCACCGTCACCTTCAACTACACCCTCCGTGATGGTCTCATGTGGAGCGACGGCACGCCGCTGACGGCCGCCGACGTCGAATACACCATGGACATCAACCTTGAAGGCTGTGACTTCGAGGCCGAAGAAAGCGGATGCGTCTACTTCCGTGGCGACCGCACCGGCTATGACCTGGTGACCGAATATGGCGCCACCAGCGACACCGAGTTCAGCATGACGCTGACCGGCTTCTTCGCCGGCTGGAAAGGCATGCTCAACGAGATTTACGCCGCCCACGCCTACGGTGCTGACGCCACCGCGGTCAATGAAAGCCTGCCGGAGTTCACCGGACTGCCATCGTCGGGCCCCATGGTCTTTGACTCGTGGAACCGCGGTGTCAGCATGACGCTCACCCGCAACGACAACTACCACGGCTCCAACAGCCCGGATGCCGCCAACACCGGTTTGCCTTTTGTTGATGGCGTACTCATCAACTTTGTGACCGACACCGACGCCCAGATCAACGCTCTCAAGGCGGGCGAAGCGCACATCATCATGACCCAACCTCAGCTGGCCTTTGGTGAGCGTCTGTCGACCGATGAGAACTTCACCGTGGCATCCAGTGCCGGTCCGGTCTTTGAGCACTGGGGCTTGAACCTGCTGAACACCCACCTGCAGGATCCGCTGGTCCGTGAAGCTCTGGCCTACGGCATCGACAAGACCGAAGTCATGGCCGGTCTTTACACGCCGCTCTTCGGCGACAACCTTCCCGCCGAAGGTTTGGGCAACACGATGTGGATGTCCAACCAGCCCGCGTACGTTGACCACCAGAAGATGTACGAAGGTCCTCAGGCCGACGCGGCCAAGGCCAACCTCGAAGCTGCCGGTTACGCCGACAGCGGCGACGGCATCTACGAGCACCCCGAGCGCGGTCGTTTGACGCTGCGGGTCGGTACCACGGGCGGAAACGCCCTTCGCGAGCTTCAGCAGCAGATCATTCAAGGTCAGCTCGGTGAAGCCGGTATCGAAATCGAAATTGACAACGTGCCCGGCAGTGCCTACTTCGGTGAGCGCCCATTCTCGGAGGCGGCTCTTGCAGCATCGGCCTCCGGTGGCGCCGAAGGTGACCCCACTGTCTGGGACATCACCCAGTTTGCCTGGGTCGGTGGCCCATGGCCTGGCGGTCAGACCGCGTCCTATAAGTCCGGCAACGGCAACAACCCGTACGGCTATGCAAACGCCGACATGGATGCGCAGGCTGAAGAGTGCGACGCCACCGTCGACGACGCGGCCCGTGCCGATTGCTACAACGACATCAACCGTTATGTGGCCACGCTGGAACTGGACGCCGAAACCGGTCTCTTCATGATTCCACTGACCCAGAAGCCGTCGTACTACGGCTATCTCTCCAGCGTCCTCAGTGGCGCCGGTGTTGCTCCCGATGCCCAAGGCGCCGGCCCCCTGGCCAACGTCGTGGACTTCCAGTTCCAGTAACGACTGGGGACAACCCCAGACCCGTTATGACAATGCAATGAGTTGAGACAGGCCGGGACGGATAACCGTCCCGGCCTGTTGTCATCTAGGGTTGCTCTACGCTCTGCGGAGCGTTTGACGGGGCCGCGAAGAAGGACAGAGGACAGAGCAGACCCATGGTCATCTATGCACTGCGCAGGTTGTTGGGGGCCATTCCGGTCATCCTGTTTTCGACATTTGTAATGTTTTGGCTGGTGTCGTCGATCAACGACCCGATCGCCGAACTGAAACAGTCCTGTCCGCAGTGCGACGAGTCCGCGTATGCCCGCCTCACCGATCTGTACAACCTCGACCAGCCCATTCCGCTGCGCTACACCTCGTGGCTGGGTAATGCGGTCACCGGCGATTTCGGCACGTCCACCTCCATGGGGGAGCTTCCGGTGTCGGACATCTTCTGGGCGCGGGCCAAGAACAGCGCCATCCTGTCCATCCCGGCGGCAATCATCGTGATCGTGTTCTCCGCGCTGTTGTCCATGTACTCGGCGTTACGGCAGTACTCGGCCGGCGACTACGCAGTGACCACCTTCAGCTATCTGGGTCTATCGATGCCCACGTTCTTTTTCGGGCTGCTCCTCCAGGTGATCTTTGTCGTCTGGTGGCAGGACTGGACCGGGACCAAACCGTTTTGGACCGGAGGGATGCACACCGAGTCCTTCGGCCAGGTCCTGTCCAGTATCACGCTGCCGATTACCACCCTGGTGATCATCAGCCTGGCGTCCGATACCCGCTTCGGCCGCGCCGCCATGCTGGAGGTGCGAAACTCCGACTTCATCCGCACGGCTCGCGCCAAGGGGGTGCCCGAGCGCACCATTATCTTCAAGCATCTCCTGCGGGCGGCGATGATTCCAATGGTCACCGTGTGGGCCATCACGTTCGGCACACTCCTGGGCGGCACCCTGGTCACCGAGACGGTCTTCTCCTGGCCCGGGCTCGGACGCCTGTTGATATTCAACGGCATTTTTGACGCCGACGTGAACATCATGATGGCGGTGATCCTGTTCATCGGCGTGATCACCGTCGTGTTCAACCTGCTGGCCGATCTGCTTTATGGATGGCTCGACCCCCGAGTGAGGTACGCATGACCGATCTCCATGAACCCGCATCGGGCAACGTTGTTGCCGAGCCCGATCAACTGGTGGAACTCCAGGAGGTTTCGGACTTCGACCAGGAGGCGTTGGCGGAGAATCCGCTCAGTCTGGGCAAGCAGGCGTGGCGCCGGTTCCGAAGCCACAAGCTGGCCATGGTTGGTGTGGTGATGCTGGTTTTGCTGATCGTCGCCTTCTACATCGGTCCACTGTTTCGCCCATTTGCCTTCGATGAACGCAACGTGCTGGCGAGGGCCCAGGGACCAAGCCGCGAGCATTGGTTCGGCACCGACGACATCGGCCGTGATCTGTTTGTGCGTTCCATGCGCGGTGGGCGGTTCTCCATCACCATCAGCGTGCTGACCGGACTGCTGTCCGCGGCCCTTGGGGGCCTGCTGGGAGCCATTGCCGGGTATTTCGGCAAATGGTCGGACGCCGTCGTGAGCTTTCTGGTCAACATCCTGCTCACGGTCAATGTGCTGGCCGTGCTGTTGATCCTGGGGGCGAAGTTCAAAGTCACCCCGGTGGTGATGGCGCTTCTGCTTACGGTGCTCATCTGGTACCGAGGAGCACGAGTGGTGCGTTCGCTGGTCATGCAATACAAAGAGCGGGAGTTCGTTCTTGCGGCCAAAGCGGCCGGGGCGTCGTCCCGCCGGATCATCTTCAAGCATCTGCTGCCGAATGTCATGGGCGCGCTGCTGGTGGAGGGGACGCTGTTGGCTGGCACCGCCATCATTCTTGAGAGCACGCTGTCGTTCCTCGGTTTGGGACTCCAACCGCCCGAAACCACCCTGGGCACGCTCATCAACGACGCCAAAGGTTCGATCGACACCAGCCCGGCCCGCATCCTTTTGCCTGGTGGGCTGGTGATGATGATCGTGCTGGCCATCAACTTCATTGGTGACGGCCTGCGTGACGCGTTTGATCCGACCCACGAGTCCGACCAATGATCGCTCCAGACGCGACAGATCGCGACGTCCTGCTGGAGGTCACCGACCTTTCGGTCGGTTTCAAATCGCGAGGCAAACCGCTGGCCGAGGCCGTCCGTTCCATGAGTTACTCAGTGCGCCGCGGCGAGACCCTGGCGATTGTCGGCGAATCCGGATCCGGCAAATCCGTCGGCGCCATGGCGATGCTCGGTCTGTTGCCGGGTTCGGCAGTGGTGACCGGTTCGGCCGTCTTTGAGGGCGCAGATCTGCTGGCCATGCCACAGAAGCAGCTGCGCACCTACCGAGGTCGGCGGATCGCCATGATCTTTCAGGATCCGATGACCGCGTTCCATCCGGCGTTCACGATCGGCAACCAGATTGCCGAGACCATGACCGTTCACGGGTTGGCGGGCAAGAAAGAGTCCATGAGCCGCGCCGCCGAGCTTCTGGAACTGGTCGGTGTGCCCGAACCTGGCGTTCGGGTCAACCAGTACCCGCACGAGTACTCCGGCGGTATGCGCCAGCGGGCCATGGTCGCCATGGCGATTGCCAACAAGCCGGACCTGTTGATTGCCGACGAGCCAACCACCGCTCTGGACGTCACCATTCAGGCCCAGGTCATGGAAGTGCTGGCTGAAGTTCAGACCGAGGTGGATGCCGCGCTGATCCTGATCACTCACGATCTGGGTGTTGTGGCCAACGTTGCCGAACGAGTGCAGGTCATGTACGGCGGCCGAATTGTTGAACGCGGTCCCGTGGACAAGATCTTCAAACAACCACGCAATCCCTACACCCGCGGGCTGTTGTCCAGCCTGCCCCGGGTCGACGGTGTTCGCGGCGATCGCCTCATTCCCATCGGTGGAACCCCACCCAGCATTCTCAACATGCCGCCGGGGTGCGCGTTCGAACCTCGCTGTCCGCACCGCACCGCAATCTGTGGCCAGGAACCGGCCAAACTTGAGTCTGATGGCTTTGACCATGAGAGCCGATGCCACAACACCTATGTCCTTCCGGCGTGGGAAGACATCAACGCGGCTCGGACGACCCCGTCATGACCGCTACCGATCAGCGCTCCGCTGGCCGCAGCCGCGCGAGCGACGCCATTCTTGAGGTCGACAATCTGGTAACGCACTTTCCGATCCGAGCCGGGTTCTTCAAGCGAACCGTTGGTTGGGTGCAAGCAGTGAACGGCGTGTCGCTGCGGGTGCAACCACACGAAACGCTTGGGATCGTGGGCGAGTCGGGTTGCGGAAAGACCACCCTTGGGCGGTCCATTCTTCGGTTGGTCGAACCAACATCAGGCGACATCCGCATCAATGGTGAAGACGTTATGGCGGCGTCACCGTCGAGGTTGCGGGAACTGCGCAGCGAGATGCAGATGGTTTTTCAGGATCCGTACGCCTCGCTGAACCCCCGTATGCCCATCCATGACATTGTCTCGGAGCCGCTTCAGATCCACGGCACCTCCAAGTCCGAGGCTCGCACGCGGGCTGGCGACTATCTCCAGGCCGTTGGGTTGCTCCCCGAGCACGGCAACCGGTATCCCCACGAGTTCTCGGGCGGGCAGCGCCAACGCGTGGGTATTGCCCGGGCCCTGACGCTGGAGCCGGACCTGATCGTGCTGGACGAGCCGGTCTCCGCCCTTGATGTGTCCATCCAGGCCCAGGTCATCAACCTGTTGGAGAAGCTGCAGGAAGAGTTTGATCTCACCTACCTGTTCATTGCTCACGACCTGTCGGTGGTCCGACACATCTCGGACCGGGTGGCAGTCATGTATCTGGGCAACGTGGTGGAGCTGGCGGACCGGGACACGCTGTATGAGTCGCCGGGACACCCCTATACCCACGCGCTGCTGTCTGCGGTGCCGGTTCCGGATCCCGAGTTCGAACGGACCCGCGAACGGATCGTGCTGCAGGGTGACATTCCCAGCCCATCAGACCCGCCGAGTGGCTGCCGTTTCCGGACCCGCTGTCCAATTGCTCAGGACATCTGCGCGCAGGAGCCGCCACCGCTGCAAGAGATTGCGCCCAACCACCAAGTGGCCTGCCACTTCACCATCAAGCCCGGCGAATCACTGCTCAGCCGGCTGTAGCGGTCAGTACTGTTCGGATTCGCTCCGAACATCTACGGTTGCTGATGGCGTCGCCGATGTGGTGCACGCCCGATTCAGTCATACGCGTTTGTCGTGCGCCGCCGCCGTAGGCGCCCCTTTTTCATTTTTTCCCTCGATTCTCCTTGAACATGAGGCTTGCCTCATGTAGAAGTGACGGAAACCTCATGTTGGAACCCGCCTGGTCGCGGATCTGACAACACGAAGGGCGAGGGCGCATGCGCATGGAAACCACAACCACATCCCCGATTCCGTCTTGGCGCCGCGCCGAAGTCGGGCCCGTCCGGAGAAGCCGTCGGCGTGTCACCGCGGTGGTCGTTTTCCTGACTGCGGTCCTGGTGACGACGGCACTGCCGTTGGCGCCAGCCTCGGCGCAGGAGACAGGACCAACCGAATTCGTTGGGGTCATGGACGATGACTTCAACGTCACGTCCGATCAATTCGTGGTGACGCAGGAGGCCAGCATCGAAGATCCGGGAACGGCGACGGGGTCGATGCGCAAGATCACACTCTGGATGCGCAACCTGGCTGATTCCTGCCAGAACGGCCTGGTGGTTCGCGTCACCAACCCCCAGGGCGAATCGACCACCCAACGCCCGTTCCGAGGCTGCTCACGCCCGCGCGATCTGCACTCCACGACACTGGAGATTCCGGCCGCGGGCGCAGGGACCTGGACCGTGGCGTACCGCGGTGCCGACGGTCAGAACTACCGCATCCCGGCTGTTCGTATCGAGGCATTCGGCCCGCCGGTTGAACTTGAGCCAGTCGAACCCAAGACACCGGAGAACCCATTCGCAGGCTCGGAGCCTTCCAGTGGCGTCACCCTTCTGGGCGGCGAAGGCACCACCAACCAGACGCCCAACTCCGAGACCCAGGACATTCAGACCCCAACCACCCCGGGCAATCCCGATACGCCGACCGGACCTACGACCACACCGACCGATCCGCCCATCGACCCGACGGCGTGTCCTTCGGGTGACGTGATCGACGCGGTCCTCGCCTTGAACACCGTCATGACCGGGCCGTACGACCCCGAAACCCGGCTTATGCGGGACGACCTTCGCGCCTTTGACGTCCTGCCGACCATCGACCCCTACTTTGGCCGGAAGGTCGTTGACGAGACCGTCTTCGACGTCACCGGTCCCGACGCCATTGTTGACTGGGTGGTTGTTGAGCTCCGCCACAACCCGTCACCCGGGTCGGTAGGCGATGTGCCGAACACATGGGCCGTGCAGGTCCCAGCGCTCATCCAGCGCGACGGGGACATCGTTGACGTGGATGGTGTCTCTCCCGTTCGGGTTCCGGCGAACCTCCTGGGCAAGTACCGGCCGGTTGTCTGGCACCGGTCTCACGCACCGACCGCGTTCCCGACCTTCGCCGTCCTGCCCAATCGGGTCGTTCAGGCATCACCCGACTACGTGCGTGGTGCCTCCAGCGGCGACCCCGAGGGCCCGGCTGAGCCCAGCACCCCCGAAACCGAACTGAGCGGTGGAACCGCGACAGGCGATGCCGCACCCCTGCCGATGATGGCGGGCGACGCCAACGGTGACTTTGACATCAGCGGTGATGACAAGACGGTGTGGTTCGGCCAGAACGGCAGCTCTCAGCGGCTTCTGCCCGATGGTTCGATTGCACCCGGCGTGTACATGAACGGCGACTTCAACATGGATGGAAGCGTTGATGGTGGGGACAAAGCCGTGTGGGAGCCACTCAACGGAACGTTCTTCTTTGATGCCGGCACCGAGCGGTGCGCGCCGGGCACCAACGACACGGGCAATCCCATCAGCTATCCCGACGCAAACTTCCGACCCGACCATGTGAGTGCGTACAGCTATCAGGTCGTCGTCGACCAGCTCTTTGTTGCGCCGAATCTGGCAGGCGACGTGTCCACCAACAACCCGGCGGACAATGAGGTGGAGCGCAACCGCGTGGAGATAACGGCGGACATTGACTTCACTGCCTACGTCATCGAAGAGGACAGTCAGTGGGTGAAGCTGGACATCACCAATGCCGCCATGACACCAACGTCGGGCCGGTATGAGGACAGCGACTTCAGCCAGGTTGACCAGACCACCCCGATTGCCGCGGCTGACGCATCGCCTTCGGAATGGTCCGAGAGTGACATCTGGACCGACACCGACACGCCAACAGAAACGATGGCCAGTCAGCTTGCGGGATCGACATACTTCCGCCGTGACCTGGACGGCTCGGTCCTGGAGATCATTCATCCCCTCGGAGCCTCCGGCAACAGTGACAACCTGAACGCCCGGAACATCAAAGAGGGCATGATCAACCTGCTCAGCATGCAGTTGGCCGGCTCGACCGATGAATTCTCCGTGCTGGAACAGGATCGCAGCGGCCGCCGGGCCGTCGAGTACTCGGCCGCCCAGTTCGGTGGCAACACCGTCATCGATCGGAGCACCCCTGGTGGTACCGCGCCCGCGGACACGAAAGGCCTCGTCGCCGGATCCGCAGACGCAACGATCACGCTGAACGCGGATGGTGAGACCACCTCCATTGTGTCCACCGAGGTCATCGAGATTGACGAGAGTGCTGACACCGACACTGTTGATGCGTCCGATCCATTCGCCGACGTTGCCCCGCTCAAAGCCAAGGTCTGGACCCAGTCGACGTTGAACATCAGTCAGGTGCCGGTACCTCTGGCCAACCCCGCACAGGCTGCGGTCGACGCTCGGGCCGACCGCGACGGTGCGCACCTTCGATCCGTGCTGAGCGACCATCTGGCCCAGCAGCTCTACGAGGCAGCCGAGATCGACAACAACATCGGTCTGGAAGCCGATGTCCGCGCCGAACTCGAAGCGCTCACGGACCAGCCCGAGCGGTGGATGACCGCTCCCACCTTTGATCTCGGCGATGATGTCACGAAGTTCTTGCGTCTGTTCCCTGACCGGGCTGAAGCCCTGGCCGCTGATGCTGCGAGCGGTTCCTGGTCCCGGTCCTCGCAGGAGATTGTGGTTGGTGCTCTGGGTTCTGTCGGCAACCGGGGGTCCCAGCTTGGACTGGTGGACTACGCGTCCACGGTCAACGATGCGAGCCTCCGCCAGATGGCGGTCGTTTCGATGGTCCTGCTTGAAGACCCGATCGACGAAGCGATCGACTATCTCACGACCATCGTCGTGACGCCCGAGGACGATCCGTTTGAGGAACTGGTGGTTGACGGGGGCGACGTGACCATTGGCAGCGACGTCACCAACTCGGCCATGCTGGTCCTGGGTTCGCTTGGTGGGCGGATCGATGATCCGCAAAAGGCCGAAGAGATCCGAGCAGCACTGGTGGCTCTGCAGGCCGCCAGCGACCCCGAACTCCAACGAGTGGCCGGTGACTCACTGGAGAACTTCGCGGCCAACCAACCCGGCAGCGAATCTCCGCTGCAGGCGTTCGTGCCGGAAGGTAAAGCAACCGAGGTGGCGGAGTCCGCAGCCGGTGAGTTCGCCCGTCGCTCCAGTGCGACGGCGGCCGACGCACAATCAGGCGCAATCGCAAAGTCGATGCTTGGCGACCCTGCCTTCCCGATCGGTGGTCCGTTCTGGGGCCACTGCGGGTGGGTTGACACCGCCAACGGTGGTGACGGCGGCTGGGTCAGCGGTGGTGTGCTCAACGGTCCGGCGGTTGACAACACGGGCGGCCAACACGTCAAGTTGTTCGGCCATCCGGAGTTCGGTGAGATTCCGACCGAGTTGGTCGGCCTACCTCAGTACAGCGGTGCGTTGCTCATCGCCCAGCCAGGGGACTGCATCGACTTCGCTGGCACCGGTGTAGCCGGTCAGTACTACGGCCATTGTGTTCGCACCGAAGACGCGAGCCAAACGAACGGAATCCTGTGGGTTGAGCCCGAGTACGCACCCGGGCAGTGGGATCTGGGAGCCGGCCCCAATGACACTTGGCTGTACGCCGAGTTCCCGGGCTCGGTGCTGCCGAAGAACCGGACCGCCGCCGATCCGTGGGGAAACCCACCGGAGTTGATGCCGTGGTCGATCATCTTCGTGGCTCTGCCACCTGGCGAATGCCGACTTCTGAACGATGGCGAAGTCCCCACCCCGGGTGGCGGCACGCCCGGATCAACCCCAACCTCAACCGGTGAACCTGACAACGAAGGTTTCCACTGGGAGAAGCAGTTCGGACCGGACTTTGTGCATGCCGACCTCTATGCGTCTCTTGACCTTCCCCGCTCGGGCGACCGGGGCGCCGTGTTCCGGGCCGAAGCTGGTGCCAACGTCACCGTCGCCGGCCGGACCGCCACGGTGTTCCGGGCCAAAGCCGAGAGCGCGCTGGACCTGGTGGACGAGACGTCTGCCAACAACTTCGGAGCCAACCAGCAGATTGGCCAGATCGAACGCGATCTGACTTTGCAAGGCTGGTTCTTCAACAACAAGGTGATCGACCGGGAGATCGGTATTCCGTGTGGCGCGGGCGCCAGCGGGGAGCTCTTTGAGATTCCGGCGTTGAACCTCAGCTTCTCCAAGACGATCATGGTGGCCGGCTTCATTCCAGTTGAGTTCGCCGGGGGCCTCGGTGCCAACATTTCGTCCCCGTGGGAATGGTCCGCTGACTCCTGCGACATCTTCTTTGGAAGCGACGCGCTGGTGACCTTGGCCGGATCGGTCGGCGTGGAAGGTCGGGCCGAGGCCCATCTGACTGCGGGTATCAACCTGGTCTTTGTCAAAGGCGGTGGCGGAGTTGGTGGCACCATTATCGGCTTCGGAGCCGACGCCGGCGCATCACTTCAGCTGTTCCGTCCTTCGACCAATCGCGGTCCCGAGCTGTGTTTCTCCTTCGGCGCTCAGCTGATTCCGCCGTCCATCTCGGCCTACGTCTGGTACAAGCTGCTCTGGAAGAAGAAGAAGACCAAAGACCTGTTCTCGTGGAATCCGACCTTCCCACCGCCGGTCAATATTGGCAGCAGCTGCCCTACCGTCGCTGCGCATCGTCTCCAGGTTCAGACGGGTGACTACAAGGATGAAGACAACGGGGACGGTCCGAGTTACACCAACCCCACCTGGAATGGCCATCGGATCGCCATACCGAACGACGCCGCTCAGGCATTGATCAACGATCCCCGTGAAGCCTCGCAGTTCCGCATGGTCACCGGGGATGTCAGTGACACGGTATTCGACACGATTGCTGCGTTCTGTGCGGCGCAAGGCTACGGGCCGCCAGTCCTCGATGCCCTCGACATGGGTGATGCCGCCCCAGGGGAGCAGGACGTGAAGTACGCGTACGTGGACGGTGCCTGGGGATACGAAGACGCCGACCTCGGATTTCAGCAGATCAACGCCATTCGGTGCGCCAATGGCGATGTTGCCCTATCGACCCAGATCCAGGACCCGGCCAGTGGGGAATGGGTCTCGGCCAACAGTCCAACTGGCGCGGTCATCGCGGTTCCCGCGGGAACCACCGATGTGCCCCTCGAGTTTCGTATATCCAACGTTGGGACTGGGACCATCCACGACCTGCAGATGAACGTGTCGTCCCTGGGTCAATTCCCCGTCTGCAACCGGACGACCTTGGCGCCCGCTGGAGCGCCTGATGATGCGGCCACATGCACGCTCAACCTGGACACGACCAGTGTGTCCGGTCAGGTAGAGACCCATGTCGTGAGCGTCGAGGCCGCAGCGACGGCCGGTGGGGAGCCAACGAGCTACGGCAGCTTCAACTGGTACACGTGCTTTGGCTGTGCGCCCAGCGGTGGCACGCCGGGCGGAACCAACCCCACCACGCCCGGATCGGATCCGGAGCCGATACCCGGCCTTGAGATCACCAAAGTGGAGATCAAGGCCGGTGACGTTGGCTTTCGACAGAACGCAACGAGCGGCGTGGTTCCCCACGTGGAGGTCCCGGCTTCTGTGTCGGTGTTCATCACGGTGAAGAACACGCACTCGGCGCCGCTGACCGATCTGGAGTTCCAGGGAATCGGTCTCGATGGCAGTGGCGATTGTGGCGGTTCCGTGATTGCCCCGCAGGACTCTCGCACCTGCAGGATCACGCTCGTGTCTGTCAATGCCGGCGCCAACGACCGAACGGTCAAAGCCTTTGGCGTCAGCGCGGACGCGGACAGTCAACCCGTGTACTCCAACCTGCAGAACTGGTTCATGTTTGGCGAGGACCTTCGCTTCAGCGTCACCAAGGTGACCTTGGACGGGGCCAACGCCCAGACCGGCCGACCACCCATCAGTCAGAACGAGACCATCACCTTCACCATCGAGAACACCGGCGGCCCGGGAGCGGTGGATCTTGATTCGCTGCAACTGACCAGTCCCGGTCTGACCAATGTGAGCTGCCCCTACCAGGTGAGGGTCGGTGACTCGGAGGAGTGCACGGCGACCGTCGAGTTCGACCCGGACGTCACCGACAGCGTCGAGTTCACCGCCACGATCAGTGCCGAAGGTGTTGTCTCTGACCGGTCGGCCACTACCGACGTCACGTGGGGCTGGTCCGCGACTGCAGTTGCCCCCACGCCATGGCAGAACGATCTGCAGATCACCGACATACAACCTCTGGCTTCGGGAACCTCCACCATCGTGACGTCCACGCCCGCGCATCAGCCAATCGATGTTCGGGTCACCGTGCAGAACACCGGGGCAGAGACAGTGAACGAACTGAAGTTCGACCTGGTCGGCTTGGGTAACGGGTGCGAGGGCTACTCCCTCGGCCAGGGAGCAAGTGTCGATTGCATCATCTACGACGTTGATGTTGTTCCCGGCCCTGCCACCACTGCGGTACGAGCGGAAGGGGTGGCGGCGTCAGCCGACGTCTTCTCCGATCCCTTCACCTACACCGTCACCGGTGAAGCGCCGAGCATCCAGATCACCGACATCCGGGTTGGCGCTGAGACGGCGATCGATCCAAGATCAGCCGCAACCAACATCGGTCCGACCATGACGAACATGGCACCTGTCGAGTTGACCAATCTCGGGTTGGAAGAGGGCATCCACCAGGTGTCCATCTCCATCCTGAACACGGACGCGACGACCACGCCGGGAGCGGTGACCGTCTCCAGTGTTTCGGTGTCGGCCATGGGCCTGACCAACGTTGCGTGTCCGTCGTCGATCGCGCCGGGAACGACTGGGGTGTGTACTGCGGACTTCGAGGTCTGGCCCACCGACGCCGGTGTGTCCCGATCCGTTGAGGCGAAAGCAACCTACAGCGGGACCCATGAGGTGGCCGATCTCCGGTCATGGTCATGGTCCTATCAACCCCGATTCACGCTGGAGCTGCAGTTTGACGAGACGAGTGCACCTGCGGCCGCCAGTGTTGACCCCGGCAGTCACCGTGTGGGCGTCATGCTCGTCAATACGGGCGAACCCGGCGACGTGACCGCCCTGTCGTTCAACGAGGAGCAACTCACACTGAGTGACGGCCAAAACTCGCCGGCGTTGCTCTGCGATCCGCCATTGGCCCTGCCGGAGTACCTGGTTGGGTCCCAGTTCATCGAGTGCGACCTGTTCGTCGACGTCGCTTCGGTCAACCAGACTGTTGTGGCGACCGCCACGCTGGACGGAGTGACCAAGACGGCGCAACTGGATCTGGTGGTCGGTGACGAGGTCGTTGACATTGGCGAACCGCCGGCCGGCCAGGCGCCCAGCAATGCGTGGGGGACCGGCACCGGTGGCTTTGTGATTGGTCCGGTGGCCGGCGAGTCAATGCCAACGTCGATCACCTATGGCGGTCGTACCATCAGCGGCGCGGAGCTGGACGCGTTCAGTCACGTGTGGAGCGACTCTCCCCATGACTGGGAGATCGAGATACTGCCAACGATGGGCAACACCCCGATCGAAGGCTCGTCCGGTTCGCTCACGGTGCACTACCCGGTCCCGGAGCTTCCGGAGGGTGTCACCCGCACTTTCCACGTGGTGCTTCCGGGTGAGTTTGACCAGCTGCTCAACGATCGGCTGATCGACGTGACCGATCACACGGTTTCCTACGTCCGGTCACCGAGCGGCAACCAGGTGGCTCTCAGCGACAGCTTCGATCGGGACCTTCGGCCGGGTTCGGTCCTGGTGCATTCGGGCGGAGACAACCACCCGGAAGAGTCCCGAAGGGGCTTCATTCAGGTTGTTGGCAGCGTCACACCGGGCATCGTCGAAGAACTGGCGGAAGGTCGGCTGGTCTCTGCGGCGGCAACTGCCTCCACCTCCGATGGTGACTTGCTGGACGTGTTTCGTCAGAAGAAGGAGAAGAACTCCCAAACTGGCGCGGTCGACAAGCAGAGCGGCGCGGGCGGTTCGGTTGACGTGGATTTCAGCGTGGACTTCACGTCGTCGTTCACTCCCGAGTTTGAAATCGATGTGGAGTGGGTGCGTTCCAATTGGTACAGCGTTCTTCCTTCACCGGTTCTCAAGTACCTGCGAGTGGGGGCTCAGGCATCGGCGGGGGTGACCTACACCGCAACAGCGACCGCAACTGCGGCCATTGGCGGCGATTTCCCGATCCTGCCGACCACCCGATTGCTGGCGTTCCCGGTTGGACCGGTCATGGTTACGGTCAACATCTCCGCGGAAGGGGTTTGGAATATGGAAGCCAGCGCGACCCTGACCGCCACCGGCGGAGTGGGTGCGTCGGTGTCCGCGTGGGTTGAGTACCGCGACACCGGTTCACAGCCCGCCGCGTCGCACTCGTCGTTTGACTACGGCATTGATGGCGACATCAGTCTGTGCGACGAACTCGAAGGGGCGGAGCTTGAGGAGTACCCCTTGGGTAACTCATGCTTCAAGCCAAGCTACTCGGGGACCTTCAGCGCCGAAGCCGGTCTGAACATTGACGTTGCGCTGCTGATCGCCGACCAGCTTGGTCCCAAGATCACGATCGGGCCCCGCATGAGCATGGCCGCGGGCTTCACGCAAAACGGTGTCACCAGTGATGTGGACTTCGGGGCCGGGATCGACCTCGACATGGGCGACGACGGTGAGGATGGCGAGGGTTTGGTTAATGACCTGGAGAATGCTCGTGTGATCTCCAACGGTGAACGGGACCCGCGGGCTGGCACCGCTGACGGCGTAAAAAGCACGAGTAGGAGTCGGGCAGTTGCCGGGGCCGGAATGAAGTTCAAAGGTCTGGCCAAGCGCGTGTTCCCCGAGGACATCAACTTCAACCTCGGATCCTTTGCTGGGCGCTGGTTGGAGGACTTCACCGGCGTCTTCGGCAAGATCGTCAACACCTGCGCCTATGCCCGCCTGGCAACCGGCGGGAACGCCACCATGAGGGATTGGTGGGACGCATTCCCGGGCGTGACCGGAGTGGCTTGGGCAGATGCGACCAGGACGCAGTGGTGGGGTTGGCGTCCGCCGGGCAACGGAGCCATTCGTTGGCATGGTCATCACATCGTTCCAAAGAGCCCAACGAGGAACAACACACTGGTCGAGGACCTGGACGACTTGCACACGATCCTCGAGGATGCGGGATACCGCGTGCTGACGAGTTGTCGGAACCTGGTCTGGGCTCCCAACAACCGCGGTGGTTACACGACCCCCGGGCACTTTGCCGGTGGGCCGGATGGTTGGGCGCAACTACTCGACGATATGGGCGTCAACCCGAGCGCGTCGCATGTGAGCGATGTGCTCGAAGCCTGGTCGGAGAAGGGGTGCAAATCCTGGGTGGACTATCCCGGTGCGCCCGCGGTCATCAACGCCCTCCCCGGAAATGCTGCGTCGCTTCTCAACAGCGAGGTGTGCACCTTGTAGCCCGCTGCGACTCCCGTCCCAATCTGTTCCTCCGCCGGTCTGCCCTAGTGGCGGAGGAACCGGGGGTCAGTCATTCACCGTTCACGTCAACCGTTGCCCTGGTTGACGCACCGAACGTGGATGGCTGGCCCCGACCGACCGGCCTTGTCCCGGTTGGCCGAGCGTCAGCTGGGACGAACAATCACCGCCGAACATACAGACTCAGGGCGTAGTCGTTGTTGGGGTCGGTCCACCAGTGGGTCTGGGTCAGGCCAACCTCGGCCAGCTCGGCGGCAAAGGACTCCCGGCGAAACTTGGCGGAGATCTCGGTGTGCAAATCCTCGCCCGCGGCGAAGTCGACGGCCAGGTCCAGGGCCTTGATGTTGACCCGCTGCGCCACCTTTGACCGCAAGCGGATGTCAATCCATTCGTTGGTGGTGTCGAAGAACGCCACGTGGTCAAAGGCCTCCAGGTCGAAATCGGCATCAAGGGCCGAGTTCATCACCGACAGCACGTTCTTGTTGAACGCCTCGGTGATGCCGTAGGGGTCGTTGTAGGCCAGCTCCAGTCGGGCCACATTCTTGACCAGGTCGGTGCCGACCAAAAACGTGTCGCCCAGACTCATGGTGGCGGCGATTCTGGTCAGGAACTCACGGCGGGGTCCGGGAGAGTAGTTGCCGAGCGTGCCGCCCAGCAGCGCAATCATTCGGGTGCCAGCGGTCGGAATCGTGTGCAGGTGTTGGTCAAAGTCGCCGATAATCCCGTGCACATCGACACCCGGGTACTCCTCAACCAACTGGGATGCGGCCTGCTTCACCACGCCGGAGCTGACATCGAAGGGCACGTAGCGCAGCAACTGGTTGCGTTTGTACATGGCGGTCAGCAGCACCCGGCTCTTGTCACTGATGCCCGAGCCCAGCTCAACCAGGGTGTCTGCGCCGCTGGCCTCGGCGATGTCACCGGCGTGAAGCCGCAGGATCGTCCGCTCGGCTTCGGTGGGGTAGTACTCCTTCAGCCGGGTGATCTGGGCGAACAGTTGGGAGCCGTGGTCGTCGTAGAACCACTTGGGTGGAACTGACTTGGGGGTTGACGTCATCCCGTTGCGAACGTCAATGGGTAGCTGCTCTTTGAAGTCGTCCATCCCCAGGTGGATGTCCACCCGTGGCGTTTTGATGATCTGGTCGGTGGGGTTCACGGGTTCCGGGTTCATAAGGTTCGGGTTCATGGGGTTCGGGCGAGTCGGAGGCCGGAGAACATCCAGCGGGAGTGGGCGGGGAAGAAATTGCGGTAGGTGGCCCGGATATGGCCGGGCGGGGTGGCCGCGCATCCGCCCCGAAGGACGTACTGGTTGTTGGCTTCCGCCTCGGGGTCACCCGCGTTGGCGGCCGCCGCCGCTTCCCATTCAAACTCGGTGGGGAGACGGGCGTCGGCCCACCGGGCATAGGCGTCGGCCTCGTAGTAGCTGAGATGAGTGACTGGCTGAGCGTGTCGCTCGCCCACCGACTCGTAATAGGAGTTGTAGAAATAGCCGAAAACCGGGTCGAACTCGGTGTAACCCGGCAGGTGCGGGCGCAACAGGAACGTCTCAAAGAACCAGGTCACGTGGGCCCGGTGCCACTTGGTGGGGCTCACATCGTCCATGGACTGAACGACCTGGTCTTCGGGTCCGAGCGGAGCGCTCAAACGGTCCGTCGTGCCACGGACCTTGTGGTAGTCAAGCAGCGGTGCTTTGCGGACTTCAGTTGGCATGGTGATGAAATCGCCAACCCGTTGCTGGTCAAAAAGATTCCGAGGCGCAATGACCACGGTCCGCAGGTTTGTTTTCTCCTGCAGCGCCGCTAGCTTCTAACGGTTCGTGGTGCCGGATTGTCCGGGACTCAAAATCGACGTCAACCAAGGCCCGGCGGTTCTGCTCAGATTTCTGAGTGCCAAGAACTGCCTCCCTCCTTCATCTGAAGGTTGGGCATGGGAACCAGGTCGCAAAACCGAAAACCGCTCCGCCGGGCTTGTGCCCGTGCGGAGCGTTCGCGTGAATGGAATAGAACGATGGCAACGAAGGCGATCGTCGGCGAAAAAGTCGGCATGACCCAAATCTGGGACGACGACAATCGTGTCGTCCCGGTGACGGTCGTTAGAGTCGCACCGTGCCGCGTGGTGCAGGTGAAATCAGCAGAGAATGACGGCTACAGCGCTCTCCAGGTGACCTGGGGACAGAAGCCGGCGGACAAGCTGAGCTCACCTGAGGCGGGTCATTTCGCCTCTGCCAGCGTGGATCCCGGTGTGAAACTCGTAGAGCTGCGTCTTGATGACGTCAGTGACTTCTCGGTGGGCCAGGAGCTCAACGCGGAGATCATGTACCCCGGTGAATGGGTGGACGTGACCTCGGTCAGCAAGGGCAAAGGCTTTGCGGGTGCGATGAAGCGTCACAACTTCAAAGGCCAGCGCGCCAGCCACGGTGCCCACAAGGTCCATCGCAAGCCGGGTTCGGTCGGCCAGTGCGCCACCCCCAGCCGCGTGTTCAAAGGCAAGAAGATGCCGGGCCGTATGGGCGGCACCAGGGTCACCACCCAGAATCTCAAGGTTGTTGAGAGTGACGCCGAGCGTGAGATCCTCCTGGTCAAAGGCTCGGTTCCCGGTCGCAACGGTGCCACCGTCGTGATCCGCAACGCCGCCAAAGGTGGCCCCGTGATCGAAGCTCCGGTCAAAGAAGTTCCAGCCGACGCAGCTGAAGTTCCAGCCGCAGCTGAGGAAGGTGCGGAGTGATGGCTCGTATCAATGTGAATCTCCCCGAGGACATCTTTGGCATCGAGCCAAACGTCCCGGTCATGCACCAGGTGGTTACCGCCCAGCTGGCCGGCAAGCGTCAGGGAACCCACAGCACCAAGACTCGCCGTGAGGTTCGAGGCGGAAATGCCAAACCATGGGCACAGAAGGGCACCGGTCGTGCCCGTCAAGGTTCGATCGTTGGCCCCCACTTCCGTGGCGGTGGCGTGGCGATGGGCCCCAAGCCCCGTGACTACAGCCAGAAGACCCCCAAGAAGATGAAGCAGCTGGCGCTCAAGTCCGCACTCTCGGATCGGGCGTCGGAAGGCAACGTCATCGTCATCGACTCCTGGGGTTTCGATGAACCCAAGACCAAAGCGGCAATCTCTGCGCTGAGCGACCTGGGGATTGAAGGCAAAGCCCTCGTGGTCCTGGACCGCGAAGACACCAATGCCTGGAAGAGTTTCAACAACCTGCCGTCGGTGCACACCTTGGCCGCGGACCAGCTGAACACCTATGACGTCCTCAACAACGACGTCGTCATCTTCACCCAGAACACGCTTCCATCTGGAGAATCCTCATGAAAGACGTACTTGCCAAAGACGGTCGGGACATCATCCTGGCCCCGGTCGTAAGCGAAAAAAGCTACGCCATGTCGGACTGGGAGCGTCCGGTCTACACCTTCGTGGTGGCCAATGGCGCCAACAAGCACGAAATCAAGGATGCGGTCCAGTCGATCTTCGGCGTGACCGTCACCAAGGTCAACACGCTGAACCGCAAGGGCAAGCGCAAGATGAACCGTCGCAACAACACGTGGGGCAAGCGCCCCGACTCCAAGCGGGCCATGGTCACGCTTGCTGAGGGCGACGCAATCGAATTGTTCGAGGTCTGATCATGGCTATTCGTCGTCGCAAGCCCACAAGTCCTGGTCGTCGTTTCCAGACAACCCACGACTTCGCAGAGATCACCAGGACCTCACCGGAGAAGTCCCTGCTGTCGCCGAAGCACCGCACCGGTGGCCGCAACAATCACGGTCGCAAGACCAGCCGTCACCGCGGTGGCGGGCACAAGAAGGCCTACCGCATTGTTGACTTCAAGCGGGCCAAGGACGATGTCATGGCCACGGTGGCGTCCATCGAATACGACCCCAACCGCACCTGCCGCATCGCCCTCTTGCACTACCACGATGGTGAGAAGCGCTACATCCTGGCGCCGGCCAACGTGAACGTGGGCGACAAGCTCATGAACGGCGCGCGAGCAGAGATTCGCCCGGGCAACGCCCTGCCGATTCGTTACATCCCGGTCGGTACGGTTATCCACAATGTGGAGCTGCAGCCGGGCGGCGGTGGCAAGATGGCCCGCAGCGCCGGCAACAGCGTGCAGCTGGTGGCCAAGGACGGCCCTCATGCGGTACTTCGTCTGCCCAGCTCCGAAATGCGCCGGGTACCCATCGACTGCCGAGCCACTATTGGTGTGGTCGGCAACAAAGAACACGAGCTCATCAAGATTGGTAAGGCCGGTCGTAACCGGTGGAAGGGCATCAAGCCCCAAACCCGTGGTGTGGCCATGAACCCGGTTGATCACCCCCACGGTGGTGGTGAAGGCAAGACCTCTGGTGGTCGTCACCCGGTGTCACCATGGGGCAAGCCCGAAGGGCGTACCCGCAACCGCAAGAAGCACTCTGAAGACATGATCGTCCGTCGGCGCCGCACTCGCGGCAGCCGCCGATAGGGAGGGCCTGACATGGCCAGAAGCCTCAAAAAGGGTCCGTTCGTTGACGGTCATCTTCTCAAGAAGATTGACGTCCTCAACGAGGCCGGAGACAAGAAGGTTGTGCGCACGTGGTCGCGTCGCTCAACCATTATCCCGGACATGATTGGTCACACCATTGCGGTGCATGACGGTCGTAAGCACGTTCCGGTCTACATCAGTGAAGCCATGGTCGGGCACAAGCTCGGCGAGTTCGCTCCCACCCGTACCTTCCGGTTCCATGCGGGGCAGGAGAAAGGGGCGCGACGCTGATGGCTGGCTCCAAGACCAACGAGCGTCCAGGTACCCGGGCGTCGGTCAAGTACGTCCGTGGTTCGGCCTCCAAAGCCCGTCGAGTTCTGGATCTCATCCGCAACAAGTCCGTTGTTGATGCCTCGGAAATTCTCCAGTTCTCCGAGACCGGGGTTTCCCAGGTCATCCAGAAGCTGCTCAACTCCGCCATCGCCAATGCGGAACACAATGACAGTATTCCCGGCGAAGAACTGTTCGTGGCCGCCTGCTACGCCGATGAAGGCCCAACGCTCAAGCGTTTCCGTCCTCGAGCCCGTGGGCGCGCCACCAAGATCAACAAGCGCACCTGTCACATCACCGTGATCGTTGCTCGCTACGAAGGCGAAGATCTCGAAGAGCTTCGAGAGAAGCAGTCCAATCGGGCCGGCAGCAGTGCCGCTCAGGCCGAAGCTCGTCGTCGACGGGTTGCCGCCTCTCAGGACGATGCCGCCGCCGAAGACGCCAACGCCGGCGCGGCAGCGGCAGGAGCTGCCGGTACCGCCGCCGTCGCTGGAGGCACCGACCTCGAAGAGATCAATGGCATTGGCCCCAAGTTCGCCGAGCAGCTGGTTGCTGCCGGTGTTCCCGACATCGCCGCCCTTGCCAACATCAGTGATGACAAGAAGGCGGAACTGGCCGAAGACATCCAGGGCGACGACATCGACGGTTGGGTTGCCCAGGCCAAAGATCACCCGAACGCCGCTGACAACAGTGCCTTCTCCGCCGGTGCCGCTTTGGCTGCATCGATGCGTGGAGGCGCCGAAGTGGCCGACAGCACAGAAGAAGTAACCGACACCGAGGCAGCCGTTGACGCGGCTGCTGAGGAGGAATAGTCATGGGTCAGAAAGTCAACCCCTACGGGTTCCGCCTCGGTATCACCACCGACTGGAAGTCCCGGTGGTTTGCCGACCGCCAGGAATACGCCGACTTCGTCATCGAAGACTGGAAGATCCGCGACTACATCATGACCGAGCTGCCCCACGCAGCCATCAGTCGGATCGAAGTTGAGCGGACTCGCGACAAGCTCCGTGTGGACGTGCACACCGCTCGTCCCGGCATTGTCATTGGTCGCCGTGGCGCCGAGGCTGATCGCCTGCGGGCCGGTCTCACCAAGATCACCGGCAACGCCCGGGTGCAGTTGAACATTCAGGAGATCAAGACTCCTGAGCTTGACGCCGCCATCACCGCTCAGGGCATCGCCGACCAGCTTGCTGGCCGGGTCGCCTTCCGCCGGGCGATGAAGCGCGCCATGCAGAACGCCATGAAGGCGGGTGCCCTTGGTATCCGTGTTCAGACCTCTGGTCGTCTTGGCGGTGCAGAAATGTCCCGCCGCGAGGGGTACCTCGAAGGTCGAGTTCCGCTGCACACGCTGCGTGCCGACATCGACTATGGCTTCCGCGAGGCCATCACCACCTACGGCCGCATTGGCGTGAAGGTGTGGATCTACAAGGGCGACATCCTGCCGTACAAGCGGGTACAGGAAGATCCAAACGCAGAGCCGCCTCAGATTGGTGACACTCCGGGCAAGCCCCGCAAGGTCGTCTCGATGACCGGCCGCACCGGAGAAGAGGTCGCCGAAGAACCCAAGCCACTCGTGGCTGAGGCCGACCCCGAATTCGAGAAGCTCCTCGACGCCGAAGAGCAAATTGATGAAGCCGCCCGCAACACCAGCGCCCAGGAACGTTTCCGTCCTGGCGACGCGGACTGAGGTAGCAGATCATGCTGATGCCAAAGAAGACCAAGCACCGCAAGCACCATCGGGGTCGCCTCAAAGGCGCCTCGAAGGGTGCCACTGAGGTCAGCTACGGCGAATACGGAATCAAGGCGCTTGAGCCGGGTTGGATCACGGCCCGTCAAATTGAAGCCGCCCGTATTGCCATGACCCGTCACATCAAGCGTGGCGGCAAAGTGTGGATCAACATATTTCCGGACAAGCCGGTTACCCAGAAGCCGGCCGAGACTCGCATGGGTTCGGGTAAAGGCAACCCCGAGCTGTGGGTTGCTCCCGTACGTCCGGGCCGGGTGCTCTTTGAGCTGTCCTACGGCGACGAAGTGGTCGCCCGTGAAGCACTCAACCGAGCGATCCAGAAGTTGCCCATCAAGGCCAAGATCGTGACTCGCAAGGAGGGCTTCTAATGGCAAAGAGCGCCAAGCTCGCTGACATGTCCGATGCAGACCTTTTGGAACTGCTCGACGAAACCAAGACCGAATTGTTCAACCTCCGGTTCCAGATCGTGACCGGACAGTTGGAGAATCACGCCAGCCTGAAGACGACTCGTCGCCAGGTGGCTCGCATCAAGACCGAAGTGCGGATGCGCCAGATTCTGGCCGCCGAAACCGCAAGCCAGGAGGCCTGATCATGGCTGACGAGACCAATGAAACCGAAGCCGCTGAAGGCGTGCTCGACGAGAACCAGAACATCGTCACCGAAGACGAGATCAAGGTTGACGACGGCGCCTCCATGGCCGAGATTGCCGCCGCTCACGCGCAGGCACTCGAGGACGAGAAGCAGGTGTCGCTCGAAGACATTGACGGGGTCGAAGGCGCACGCCGTCAAGACGCCGGAGACGCTGCAGACGCCGGAGAGGCCAGCAGCGGGGGCACTGTCATGGACGGAGCCGCCGCAGCAGCTACTGCCGAAGCTCCGTCGCTGGGCCGCAAGGTCCGTGAAGGACTGGTGGCCTCCACCAAGATGGACAAGACCGCAATCGTTGTTGCCCAGGACCGTGTTCGCCACCGTCGGTACAACAAGACGATGCAGCGTGACAAGCGCCTCTATGTCCATGATGAAGAGAACGACATGAATGTTGGCGACCGCGTGCGGGTCATCGAGACCCGCCCCCTGTCGAAGAACAAGCGCTGGCGTCTGCTCGAAATTGTCGAGCGGGCTCGCTAGCCGCCGCGGATCAGGAACAGAACAATGATTCAACAGGAATCGCGACTCAAGGTCGCAGACAACTCAGGTGCCAAAGAGGTGCTGTGCATCAAGGTGCTCGGTGGCTCCAAGCGGCGCTACGCGTCGATTGGTGACGTCATCGTGGCCACCGTGAAGGTTGCGATGCCCGGCGCTGCGGTCAAAAAGGGCGAAGTCGTCAAGTGCGTCATCGTCCGGGTCAAGAAAGAAAAGCGCCGCCCCGACGGCAGCTACATCCGCTTTGATGAGAACGCCGCCGTTCTTATCAACGATGCCCAGCAGCCTCGTGGCACGCGTATCTTCGGCCCGGTTGGCCGGGAGCTGCGTGACAAGAAGTTCATGCGCATCGTGTCGCTGGCACCGGAGGTGCTCTGATGGCAAAAATCAAGAAGGGTGACCAGGTGGTCGTGCTGTCCGGCAAGGACCGCGGCGCCACCGGTAACGTCGCCGCCGTCTTCCCTGCCAAAGGGACCTGCATTGTGGATGGCGTGAACATCGCCCAGAAGCACCAGGCGCCCATCAGTGAACAGAACACCGGAGGCATCATTCCGGTGGATATGCCACTGCCGCTGTCACGGGTGGCCGTGATCAGTCCCAGTGATGGCAAGGCCACCCGCGTTGGCTACAAAGTCAACGCCGATGGCAAAAAGATTCGCATTTGCAAGCGCACAGGAGCAGAGCTGTGAGCGACACCATCAACCCACCCCGTCTCAAGGTCAAGTACCGCGACGAACTCCAGTCCCAGTTGAAGGCCGACCTTGGCCTTGACAATGTGATGGAAGTTCCTCGGATGGAGAAGATCGTTGTCAACATGGGTGTCGGTGCTGCGGTTGCGCAGTCCCGCCTTCTCGACGGCGCAATCACCGACTTGACCACCATCACCGGTCAAAAGCCCATCACCACCCGGGCTCGGAAGTCCATTGCAAACTTCAAACTTCGTGAGGGCAACCACATCGGCGCCAAGGTCACCCTGCGCGGCGATCGCATGTGGGAGTTCTTCGATCGGCTGATGACGCTGGCAATCCCACGTGTCAGAGACTTCCGTGGTCTCCCAACCAAGTCATTTGATGGGCGCGGCAACTACACCTTCGGTGTAACCGAGCAGCTCATCTTCCCCGAGGTCGACTACGACACCGTGGACTCTGTCCGAGGTATGGACATCACCATCGTCACAACCGCCAAGACCGACGCACAGGGCCGGGCGCTCCTGGACGCCTTTGCGTTTCCCTTCCGAAAGGAAGCCTGATCACCATGGCCAAAAAAGCACTCCGCAACAAGCAGCAGAAGCCGCCAAAGTTCAAGGTCCGGGCTTACACCCGGTGCCGGCGCTGCGGTCGTCCGCACTCGGTGTACCGCAAGTTCGGTCTCTGCCGCATCTGTCTCCGCATGATGGCACACGCCGGCGAGATTCCCGGTCTGACCAAGGCGAGCTGGTAGGTGATTGAACAATGATGACTGATCCTGTAGCTGACATGCTCACCCGTATCCGCAACGCAAATATTGCGATGCACGATGAAGTGACCATGCCGGCCTCCAAACTCAAAGTTGCGTTGGCTGACCTCCTCAAGTCCGAGGGGTACATCGGTGGGTTCACCACCGCTGACGCAGGCGATCGTCCCGGCGAGAGCCTGACGATCACCATGAAGTACTCCGACAAGCGTGACCGAGTCATATCCGGTCTTAAGCGCGTGTCCAAGCCCGGTCTGCGGGTGTACAGCAAGTCAAGTGAGATCCCTCGAGTGCGGGGCGGACTCGGCGTTGCCGTTGTCTCCACGTCCAAAGGTCTCATGTCCGACCGAGAGGCACGCCGCCGCCGTATGGGTGGCGAAGTCCTCTGCTACGTCTGGTAGGTCGAGAACATGTCACGTGTAGGTAACGCTCCTGTCCCGGTCCCGACCGGCGTCGATGTCACCATCAGTGGTGCCGACGTCAAGGTCAAAGGACCCAAAGGTGAGCTGAATATGACGATCCCCGAACCAATCACCGCCCATGTCGACGGTGACCAGGTCGTCGTCGAACGTCCAAATGATGATCGCGACAGCAAGGCCCGTCACGGCCTGGTTCGGTCACTGGTCAACAACATGGTCCACGGCGTGAACGAAGGCTTCCGCAAGGAGCTGGAGATCATCGGCGTTGGCTACCGAGCCGCAGCCAAAGGCAAGAACGCCTTGGAGATGCAGCTTGGGTTCAGTCACCCGATCAGCTACCAGGCGCCGGACGGCGTCGAGTTCGACGTACCGGAACAGACCAAGATCTCGGTGATTGGCATCGACAAGCAGATGGTTGGCCAGGTGGCCGCCGAAATTCGAGCATTCAAGAAGCCCGAGCCATACAAGGGCAAAGGCATCCGCTACGCAGGCGAACACGTCATCCGCAAGGCCGGCAAGGCCGCGGGTAAGTAGCCGGGAGAACATCATGGCAAGCAGAAGTCGTAACAAGCAGCGCTCGCGCCGTCAGGTTCGTGTGCGTAAGAAGATCGCCGGCACCGCAGAGCGCCCGCGTCTGGCCGTGTTTCGCTCCAACCGTCACATCAGCGTGCAGCTGATCGACGATCGGGCCGGGCACACCATTGCCGCCGCGTCCACGCTGGAGGCAGACCTCAAGACGGGTGGCACCAGCAACACGACCGCCGCCGCCGAGGTGGGCAAGCGCATTGCCGAACGGGCAAAAGGAACCGGCGTCGACAAGGTCGTCTTCGACCGCGGCGGCAACCGATATCACGGCCGGGTCAGCGCACTTGCTGACGGGGCCCGAGAAGCAGGATTGGAATTCTGATGGCACGCGATGATCGACATGACGATCGGCACAATGAACCGCGCGAAGGCGAACTTCGTGACTCCCGAGTAATCACCATCAACCGCGTGTCCAAGGTCGTCAAGGGCGGTCGTCGGTTCTCCTTCACCGCACTTGTGGTGATCGGTGACGGCGCCGGCCGAGTTGGTCTGGGTTACGGCAAAGCCAAGGAAGTCCCACTGGCTATCCAGAAGGGGACCGAAGAGGCTCGCCGCAACCTGTTCCGCGTGCCGCTGGCCGGTGGCACCATCACCCACGACATCATCGGTGAGATGGGTGCTGGTCGGGTACTGCTCAAGCCCGCGGCTCCCGGTACCGGTGTAATCGCCGGTGGCGCCGCTCGCATCATTCTCGAAGAGGCCGGCGTGCACGACGTGTTGTGCAAGCGTCTGGGTTCGTCCAACGCCATCAATGTGGCCCGGGCCACCATCAACGGCCTGGCCGAGCTGATGCGCCCCGACGAGATTGCCAAGCTGCGCGGTCTCGACGCCGAAGAATTTACCCCGGCCGGCCTTCTCGAGGCCTACAAGGCATCTGAACGTAAGGCCAAGAGCCTGTCTGGTGGAGGTAACTGATGAGTTTGATTGTCACCCAGACCCGAAGTGCCATTGGCACAAAGCCCAAGCACCGCGGCACGCTCCGTGCGCTGGGCCTTGGTCGTATTGGCAAATCCAACACCCTGCCGGACCGCCCTGAAATCTGGGGCATGGTGAATCACGTTCGCCATTTGGTCCGGGTTGAAGAAGGCGAGTAGCCGTGAAGATTCATGACTTGCAGCCCGTCCCGGGCTCCAACAAAGCCAAGAAGCGCAAAGGCCGCGGTATCGGCGGCCATGGTGGCAAGACCGCTGGTCGCGGTTCCAAAGGTCAGCGCGCCCGCAACACTGTTCGGGTCGGTTTTGAAGGTGGCCAGATGCCACTGCACAAACGCATCCCGAAGCTGCGTGGCTTCAACAACCCATTCCGCATCGAATACCAGGCGGTCAACCTGGACACGATCGACGAGTCCGGTCTGACCGAGGTCACGCCCGAGACCCTGCTGGCCAAAGGCCTCGTCTCCAAGAACGCCCTGGTCAAGGTGCTCGCCCGAGGCGAGATCACCCGTCCGGTGACGCTGCAGGTGCACGGCATCTCGGCGTCGGCTGCTTCCGCTATCGAAGCAGCGGGCGGTACGGTTCAGAAACTGGATCTGCCATTCAAGCAGGGTCGCCCTGCCGCCAAAGGCTCTGCGCACCAGAACCGTTGATTCAGAACGTCACCATTCAGCCCCCTCAATCACACTGGAGTTTCTGTGTCTGTGCTCGCCGGTCTGCAGAACATCAAAAACGTCGCCCGGGTCCCTGACCTTCGCAACAAAGTGCTCTTCACCATCGCCATGCTGGTCGTCTACCGGATTGGTGCATTCATCCCCGCGCCCGGTATCAACCTGGATGCGGTGGAGGCCCTCGAAGCCCAAGCCGAAGATGGGGGCATCCTGTCCTTCCTGCAGCTGTTCTCCGGTGGCGCACTGACCCAGTTCGCCATCTTCTCGCTGGGGATCTTCCCGTACATCACGGCGTCGATCATCATGCAGATCATGGGCGTGGTCGTGCCCCGCATCGAGCAGTGGCAGGAGCAGGGCGCCGTTGGTCAACGCAAGATCACCCAGTGGACCCGGTACATGACCATCGCCATCGGCATCGTTCAGGCCACCGGATTTGCCTTCCTGTTTCACGGCGACGGCGGTGCCTTGGGCATCGGCGGCGGTCAGGGAACTGGTCTTGACCTGTTGCCAAACTTCAATATTGGCTCGGTCTTTCTGGTTGTGCTGACGTTGACGGCCGGCACGGCGCTGCTGATGTGGATGGGCGAGCTCATTACCCAGAAGGGGATCGGCAACGGCATGTCGATCATCATCTTCGCCGCGGTCGTCTCGGTCATCCCGAACCAGCTCACGCTGGTGAAGGAGAACTCTGGCTGGGGAGCACTGAGCGCCCTGCTGGTGCTGTACGCGCTGCTGTTGTTTGTCATTGTCTATGTGGAGCAGGGTCAGCGTCGGATTCCGGTTCAGTTCGCCAAGCGAGTTGTGGGCCGCAAGCAGACGGCTGGCCAGAGCACCTACATCCCATTGAAAGTCAACCAGTCCGGCGTGATCCCGATCATCTTCGCCAGTTCGGTCCTGTATCTGCCGCAGCTGGTGGCGGTGGTACTGCCCACCACTGCCTGGGGCGATGCCATTCGCAACTGGGTGGACCTTCACCTGGTCAACCCCGGCGACCCGTTCTATCTGGTCATCTTCGGTCTGTTGATTGTGGCTTTCGCCTATTTCTACACCGCCATCACCTTCGACCCGGTCAAGCAGGCGGATCAGATTCGCAAGCAGGGTGGCTCCATCCCCGGTATCCGTCCCGGTCCCGAGACCGAGCGCTACCTGGCCAAGATCCTGTCCCGCATCACGCTTCCCGGCGCCCTCTTCATTGCCGCAGTGGCGCTGCTGCCCACATGGGCGCTCAGCTTCATGCTGCCTGCGCACTCGACGGGCGGCTTCGGCTTCAGCGGCATCTCCATCCTTATTGCGGTGGGCGTGGGCCTCGAAACCATGAAACAAATCGATGGCCAGCTGATGATGCGTAACTACGAAGGCTTCCTCAAGTGAGTTCCTCAGGCCCCGGCACCAGCAACATTGCGTTGGTCATATTCGGCCGCCAGGGCTCGGGCAAGGGCACCCAGTGTGCTCACCTCGTTGAAAGGTTCGGCTGTGCGCACGTCTCGACCGGAGACATGCTGCGTGCCGCGGTTGCCGCCGAAACCGAGTTGGGTCTGGCGGCCAAAGCCATTATGGATGCGGGCGGGCTCGTGTCTGACGACATCATGAATGGCATTGTGGCTGACCGCCTGGCTGAGGATGACGCCCGTGAAGGTGGGTTCCTGCTGGACGGATTCCCCCGGACGCCCGCCCAGGCCCAGAAGCTGACCGAGATACTGCACGATCAGGGCCGAAGTCTTCACGTGGCCATCAACCTCGATGTTCCCGTTGAAGAAGTCACCAAGCGCATGCTGGCCCGCGGTCGCGAAGACGACACGCCCGAAGCGATTGCCAAACGCCTCGATCTGTACGAAGAACAGACCGCGCCCCTCTTTTCCTGGTTTCAAGATCAGAACCTTCTGGAGGTTGTCGACGGCCTCGGAAGTGAAGCCGACGTGTTTGCCCGCATCGTCGCGGTTGTTGAGACCCGGCTCCAGACCGACCCTCCGGGGTTGGATGAGGACGGTGAGGGCGCCTAGACTCTATGTTTGGCTTCTGTGCGGGTGTTTTCACGCGCACTGCGTCATTGGACCCCGGTTTATGGGCCCAACCCCTGGTGCGGGTGCACCGTCAACCAATAGCAGTACCAGCGGACAGGGTGTCCGCGTGTTCAAAAGGAAATGTTCTGGCGAAGTCAAAAGAAGACGCAATTCTGTTGGAGGGCACCGTTCAGGAAGCCCTCCCCAACGCAATGTTTCGCGTCGAGCTCGACAACGGGCACGAAGTATTGGCACACATCTCCGGCAAGATGCGGCAGCACTACATCCGCATCCTCCCGGGCGACAAAGTCCAAGTCGAACTCACCCCCTACGACCTCAAGCGCGGTCGTATCACCTATCGCTACAAGTAAATCCCTCAAGCCACTCTCAGAGAGAACAGAACGGTCATGAAAGTACGCCCGAGCGTAAAAACCATCTGCGACAAGTGCCGCGTCATTCGACGTCACGGTCGCGTCCAGGTGATCTGCCCCAATCCTCGACACAAGCAACGGCAGGGCTGATCCATGGCTCGTATCGCCGGTGTTGACATCCCCCGTGAAAAGCGGGTTCTCATTTCGCTCACCTACATCCACGGCGTTGGCCGCACGGCGGCGGAGATCATTTTGAACTCTGCCGAGATCGACCCCGACACGCGGGTTCGTGATCTTGGTGACCAGGAAGTAGCAAAGCTCCGAACCTACATCGAGCAGAACCTCCGGGTCGAAGGTGACCTGCGGCGCGAGACGCAGCAGAACATCAAGCGCAAGATGGAAATCGGCAGCTACCAGGGTCTGCGGCACCGCCGGGGGCTCCCGGTGCGTGGTCAGCGCACCCACACAAATGCCCGCACCCGCAAAGGTCCCAAGAAGACCGTTGCCGGTAAGAAGAAGGTGATGAAGTAGTTATGGCCAAGCCAGGTCGCAAGCGCCGCGAGAAGAAGAACGTCTCGCACGGCATCGCTCACATCAAGTCGTCGTTCAACAACACGATCATTTCCATCACCGATCAGCAGGGCAACGTCATTGCCTGGGCGTCGGCCGGCAATGTCGGGTTCAAAGGCTCACGCAAGTCCACCCCGTTCGCCGCCCAGACTGCGGCTGAACAGGCGGCTCGGACCGCCATGGAGCACGGTCTGCGCAAAGTTGATGTGCAGGTTCGAGGTCCGGGGTCGGGCCGTGAAACCGCAATTCGTTCGCTGCAGAACATTGGTATCGAGGTCACCGGCATCAAAGATGTCACCCCGATTCCGCACAATGGCTGCCGTCTTTCCAAGCGTCGGAGGGTCTGATGTCTCGTTATACCGGTCCACGGGCCCGCGTCTCGCGGCGTCTCGGCACCAACATCTGGGGTACCAAAGGCGAGACCATCGCTTTGGACAAGCGTCCCTACCCACCGGGCGATCACGGTCGTACCCGTCGACGCGGCAATGTCTCTGAGTACCTCATTCAGCTTCAGGAAAAGCAAAAGGCCCGTTTTTCCTACGGCTTGAACGAGCGCCAGTTCCGCAACCTCTATCAGGAAGCCACCCGCCGTGAGGGCGTGACCGGCGAGAACATGCTTCGGTTCCTGGAGTTGCGTCTCGACAATGTCGTGTACCGCGCCGGTTGGGCAGCAACCCGTCCCCAAGCTCGTCAGTTTGTCAACCATGGCCACATCAAGGTCAACGGCAAGCGCGTCAGTATTCCCAGCTACCGCCTCCGCAAAGGCGACACCGTTTCGGTGCAGGACAAGTCCAAGAACGGCGTGACTTTCACCTGGAACGCCGACGTTCTCGATCGCACGCCGCCGGCGTGGCTCGAAGGCGGCACGGACAAGTGGGAAATGTCGGTCCGGGAACTTCCGGTTCGCGAACAGATCGACGTACCGATCCGTGAGCAGCTCATCGTCGAGCTCTACAGCAAGTAGCAGCTCCGAAACAGTCATCCCGGTGATCGCATGAGCGCTCACCACCATCCAGTCCCAGAAACAAGTCAGCAGTTTGTCGGGTTCGAGTCCCGGTAGGTAGAGGTCACACGATGCTTGTAATCCAGCGCCCAACGGTTGAAGCAGTCAACGAAGAAGCGAACAATCGGCAAAAGTTTGCCATTGGTCCATTGGAGCCGGGGATGGGTCACACCATCGGCAACTCGCTTCGCCGGACGCTTCTGTCGTCGATTCCCGGCGCCGCGGTGACGATGCTTCGCTTCGATGAAGCGTTGCACGAATTTGACACCTTGAGCGGGGTCACCGAGGACGTCACCGACGTCATCCTCAACCTGAAAGACCTGGTCATCCGGTCTTACAGCGAAGAGCCGGTCATTCTGCGCCTGGACGTGCGGGGACCATCGGAGGTCAGCGCCGCTGAGCTTCAGGTCAACCCCGAGGTCGAGGTGCTCAACCCTGACCTGCACATCGCGTCGCTCAACAGCAAAGGCCGGCTGGCCGTTGACATCACCGTTGGCCGTGGCAGCGGCTACACCTCGGCATCGGAACAGGACACCGGCAACACCATTGGCCTGATCCCGGTTGACGCCATCTTCGCACCGGTCCGCCGGGTCAGCTTTGAGGTTGAACCCACCCGAGTGGAACAGTCGACCAACTACGACCGCCTGGTCCTCGACGTGACGACCGACGGTTCCATTACGCCTCGTGACGCCATGTCATCAGCCGGTGCCACGCTCCGCAGCCTGGTGCAGCTCATCGAAGAGATGAGCGACGAGCCCCAAGGTCTCCAGCTCTCTGAGGTTGGCGTCGCCCCTGCCGGTTCGCCGGACTTGGAGAAGCCAATCGAAGACCTTGAACTGTCTGAGCGTCCACGCAACTGCCTCAAGCGGGCCCAGGTGAACACCGTCGGCGAACTCTGCCAGAAGACCGTGGACGACCTGCTGGCCATTACCAACTTCGGTCAGAAGTCGCTGGACGAAGTCACCGAGAAGCTCGACGAGCGTGGCCTTTCACTGGCCACCCGCTGAATAGATATCAAGTAGAGGCTAAGAACCATGCCAGGTACTCCCAAGAAGGGCCGCCGTTTCGGTGGCTCATCGCAACACCAGAAGCTGATGATGGCCAACCTTGTGTCATCGCTGGTTGCTGCTGAAGTCATCGTCACCACCGAAGCGAAGGCCAAAGCCATGCGGCCCATCGCAGAGAAGATGATCACCAAGGCGAAGAAGGGTGGCCTCCACAACCACCGCCAAATCATCCAGTTCCTCGACGACCGTGAGATCGCTGACAAGCTGATGGAAGACGTTGGCCCGCGCTATGTCGATCGCCCCGGTGGCTACACCCGCATCCTCAAGATGGGTCCCCGTCCCGGAGACAATGCGCCAATGGCCCGCATCGAACTCGTCTAGCTTCGCCTGTTTGTGTTCGCTGACGCTCACACAAAGCGTTGCACGCAGCAGCATTGTTCCGCAGCCCGCCAGCAGCTGAGCACTGCAGACAATCTCATGAACAAGAGCCAGTGTGATCGTGAAGATCGCGCTGGCTTTTGCCGTTTTCCATTCTGATGCCGCGGCTTGGGTTCTGGGTGGCCTACGACGGCACGGGCTTCCATGGGTTTGCGCCCAACCCTGAGGTTTCAACCGTTGCCGGGGTTATGCAGCAAGCGCTCCAAACCATGTTCCGGCTGCCGGGCCCACCCCCAATGATCTGTGCCGGACGAACCGACGCCGGGGTTCATGGACACGGCCAGGTTGCCACCGTGGATCTTCCCGACGGTGCCGGGCCCCAGGTGGACGGTGGCCTCAATATCGGGGCCGTGAAGCGGTCGATGAACAAACTCTGCCGTGACGCGGTGGTCATTTGGCATGTGGCGGTTGTACCCGACGACTTCGACGCCCGATTCTCGGCCACCAGCCGCAGCTACCGGTACCGGATCCTGAATGCCCCGCACCCGGACCCATTGCGACTTGGTCAGGTTTGGCATGTCTGGGACCCGCTGGACTTGGACCGCATGAATGCCGCCGCACAACATGTGCTGGGCGGCCACGACTTTTCATGCTTCTGCCGTCGGCGCGTCGTGCCCACCGCAGACGGCCCGGTTGAGGCGTCTCGGTTCCGGCGGGTGACAAGGGTTGGTTGGCGCACCACCGGAGCGCCATGCCCAACTGGCCAGGATCTGGTCTTTGAGATTTCGGCCGGTTCGTTCTGTACGCAGATGGTTCGTTCGATTGTGGGGACAACGGTCGATGTTGGCCGGGGATGGCTGGAGCCCGATGACATGGTGTCCATCATGGATTCCCGTGATCGAACGGTTGCGGGCACGGTGGCGCCGCCCGAAGGCCTGGTCCTTTCCCATGTCGGTTACCCGCCGGCGAACTACCTGCCTGCTTCGCGGGGTGGACCCGGGATCTGACCTTTCTGCCGAGACCGAGCCGGTGTCAGGGTTGTTCCCAGCAACCACCGGCTTTAGGCTTATGGTTTCGGTTCGTGACGGCTTGAGTCGCGACATTCTGGAGTTCTTGTGAAGACGTACACCCCAAAAAAGAGCGAGATCGAACGCGCGTGGTTCGTGGTCGATGCCGAAGGTCTCATCCTCGGTCGCATGTGCACTGAAGTTGCCAACATTCTTCGTGGCAAGCACAAGCCCACCTACGCCCAACACATTGACACCGGTGACCATGTCATCATCATCAATGCGGACAAGGTCGTACTCACCGGCAACAAGCTGGAAGACAAGATGGTGTACCGCCACAGCGGCTACCCGGGTGGTCTCAAGACCATCAGCTACGGCCGCCTCCTGGAGGCCAAGCCTGAGGCCGCCGTTCTCAAGTCCGTCACCGGCATGGTCCCCAAGAATCGCCTGGGCGCCCAGCAGCTCACCAAACTCAAGGTGTACGCCGGCAGCACGCATCCGCACGACGCCCAGAATCCCACCCCGCTCAATCTCGAACACGCCCGGGCCAAGGCCTGAGTCCGCCGGAGACATCATCATGACGAAACCACTTGTTCAAGCAACCGGTCGCCGCAAGCGCGCCGTCGCCCGGGTTCGATTCGTACCCGGGTCCGGCACCGTGGTCATCAACGGCCATCCGGCCGAGGACTACTTCCCAACTGCTCAGCAGCGCCAAGCGGCGCTTGAGCCGCTGGCAATCACTGAGACCGAAGGTGTCTACGACATCGCCGCCAACATCGACGGCGGTGGCAAGGCCGGTCAGGCCGGGGCGCTTCGCCTTGGAATTGCCCGAGCACTGGTCGATCTCGACCCGGAGATGCGCGACACTCTCAAGAAGGCCGGCTTCCTGCGCCGTGACCCTCGCAAGAAAGAGTCCAAGAAGTACGGCCTCAAGAAGGCTCGTAAAGCTCCGCAGTACTCCAAGCGCTAGGTATCGCGGGCCGGGCGTTTCGGTCGCATGAGCATTCGATTTGGTACCGACGGCGTTCGCGGCCGGGCGTATGACGAATTCTCGGTCGCTGATGCGCGCCGCATCGGCCATGCGGCCGCCACGGTTCTTGGAGCGGGCCGGGCCATTCTGGCCCACGACTCTCGGGAATCCGGAGACGACCTCACCGCCGCGGCGGCCCAAGGTCTGACCGATGGCGGCGTGGCCGCCGAGTATCTGGGAGTGGCCCCCACTCCCGCGGTTGCGTTTCTGTCAGCCGCCGACGACGTCATTGGGGTGATGGTTTCGGCCTCCCACAATCCGTGGCACGACAACGGCATCAAGATCTTTGCGCCCGGCGGCCGCAAGCTGACCGACCAGCAGCAACAGCACATGGAAGCCCAATTGGCGTCCAGCGCATCAGACGCAGCCCCGGATGAGTCACCACAGCCCATTGCTCATCGACCGCTCATCGACTCTCGTCTGGGGGAGTACACCCGTCATCTCACTGGCACGGTCAGGCCCGATGCGCTGTCCGGCATGCGGGTGGTCATCGATGCGGCCAACGGCGCGGCGTCGGCCATCGCCGGACCGGTGCTGGCCGACCTGGGCGCGGACGTGGTGACCGTGGGTACCAGCCCCACCGGGCGCAACATCAATGATCGGTGCGGTTCCACCCACCCCGAAGCGCTCCAACGGCTGGTGATGGAATCCGGGGCGGATGCCGGCGTGGCTCTCGACGGTGATGCGGACCGGCTGATCGCGGTTGATCACACCGGGGCCATTGTCAACGGTGACCAGCTGATAGCCATCTGTGCGGTGGACATGCAGGAACGTGGGGTGCTGGCGGACTCCACGGTGGTGGTAACCGTCATGACCAACCTCGGTTTCCGCTTGGCGATGATCGACGCCGGCCTGGCCGTTCACGAAACCGCGGTGGGAGACCGGCACGTGCTGGCCGCGTTGGAAGAGCACGACTGGAGCCTGGGTGGCGAACAGTCGGGCCACCTGATCTTTCGCCGCCTCAGCACCACCGGTGATGGTCTTCTGAGCGCGGTGCAGATGCTCGACACGGTCAAGCGGAGCGGCTCCACGCTGCACCAGCTGGCCGCGGCGGCAATGACGATCTTCCCGCAGGTGCTCAAAAACGTTCCGGTGGCGGAGAAGATTCCGAATGTGGCCCAACAATTGTCCGATGAGATTGCTCAAGCTGAGCACGATCTTGGACCGCAGGGTCGAGTGCTCATCCGAGCCTCAGGTACCGAACCGCTGATCCGGGTCATGGTCGAGGCCGCCACCTCGGAGAAGGCTGAACAGGTGGCAACCACTTTGGCGGACGCGGTTCAGGTTCGGTTCCAATGACGGGTCCCGCCGGTTTGGGCCTGCCGCGCACAAAAAACGGCCCCGGATCTCTACCCTGTTTGTGATGCCGTGGAATGATGAATTCCCAGGAATCCACGGCGAAACTCCCCAAGGAAGGCCACCGGTATGTGTGGAATAATCGCGGTCATTCGGCGGAAGGCCGCCCGCAGCACGCCAGCGGTTGCCGACGTCCTGGCACGGATTGGCGCCATCGACGTGGCGTCGATTGGGGCAGTGGCCACGGCGTCAGAACATGATGCGCACGTTCTGACCACGGCGGCCGAGCATCTGGAATCCACCAACGAACTCCTGTCCGGCGTTCCGGGCGTGACTGCCCTGGTGCGCCAAGCTGGCCTGGCGGCGTCGGTTCGCGCCGACCTGAGCCCGCTCCGGGATGCGGTGGCGGCCATGGAAAAGCGGCTGGATCTGGCGTCGGCTGACGTCGTCCCCAATGAGATCTTCAACGCACAACTGCTTCGGGTGAAAGATGCGCTGTGGGCGGTCCTTGAGGACCGGCTGCGCACCGCTGAGGCCGTCTCTGCCTTGGGCGGACCTCAGGCGTCCGACGCGGCTCTTGCCGGCTTCACCTCGGTGCAACAGGCACTCTCGGCTCTTGACCGACTGGAGGTGCGCGGGCGCGACTCCGCCGGTCTGCATCTGTTTGTCTTCGGTCCGGGTCTGGCAGGCGATGCCAGCGTCCTGCAGGCGGTGGCCGAACGATCCCAGGATGGCCTGTTCCGTGCAGGCAGCGTTCGGGCCACCAGCAACGGTTTGAGTTTCGTTTACAAGGCGGCGGCAGAGATTGGCGAGTTGGGCGACAACACCGCGGTCCTTCGTCAAGCCATCAGTACCGATGACCTTCTCCACACCGTGCTCCGGAACTTTGACGCGCAGATTGCGGTTCTTGGCCACACTCGATGGGCCAGCGTCGGCATCATCTCCGAAGCAAACGCGCACCCGCTCAACTCTGAGCTGGAAAGTGGCACCAAAGGCCCCTACGCCATTGGCGTGCTCAACGGCGACGTTGACAACCACGCCGATCTTTGCGTGGAAGCCGGTCTGAGTTTCCCGGCCGCCATCACCACTGATGCCAAAGTCATCCCGTCGCTGTTGGCCCACAACGTGGCCCAAGGCGATTCGGTTGACGAAGGCTTCCGGCGCGCGGTGGCCAGTTTCGAAGGCTCGGTCGCCATCGGTGCTCAGAGCGAACAGTCGCCCGAGGACCTGCTGCTGGCTCTGCGTGGCAGCGGTCAGGCGTTGTACGTGGGTCTGGCCGAAGACGCCTACGTGGTGGCCAGCGAGCCGTACGGGCTGGTGGAGATGACGCCGATCTATCTGCGGATGGACGGTGAAACCCCGGCCAATCCGGAGAACCCGAATGCCAGCCGCGGCCAGATTGTGACCTTGGACGGCAGCCTGGCCGGCGAGGTTGCCGGCATCAGCCGGGTTGCCTATGACGGCACGCCGCTGCCGGTGGACATGGCCGAACTGGTGGAGTCTGAAATCACCACCCGCGATATTGACCGGGCCGGCTACCCCCACTTCCTGTTGAAGGAAGTCACCGAAGCGCCAACCTCGTTCCGCAAGACCCTGCGCGGCAAGGTGCACGAAGCCGACGGACAGCTGCACGTCAGACTGCCCGAGTCCACGCTGCCCGCGGACGTTCGGGCCGGTCTTCGTTCCGGTGACATCGACGAGGTGATTGCCATTGCCCAAGGCACGGCCCACATTGCGGCCGAGTCATTCGCACGGGCTCTCCAAGGGCTGATCCTGCAAATTCCCGAAGGCGAAGTTGGCCACGAGCTGCGTGTCCGTTCGCTTCCCGCAACCGAACTGTCCGGCTTCGGCATGGATCGGCGATTCGACAACGTGCTCATCGTTGCGGTCTCTCAGTCAGGAACCACCACCGACACCAATCGGACCGTGGACGTGGTGCGTAGAAAGGGCGCAAAGGTCATCGCCATTGTCAACCGGCGAGGCAGCGACCTCACCGACAAGTCCAACGGTGTGTTGTACACCTCCGACGGCCGCGATGTTGAGATGAGCGTCGCATCCACCAAAGCCTTCTATTCCCAGGTGGCCGCCGGCTTCCTGCTGGCCACCGCCATCGCCGGCGATGTTGGCGGAGACGTTGAATCCACCACCAACCAGGCGCTGCTCCGAGGACTGCTGGACATGCCAGCCGCCATGGAAGAAGTGCTCGAGCGCCGAGATCGCATTGGCGAGATTGCCGGCCGACTGGCACCGTCTCGTCGATACTGGGCCATTGTCGGCAACGGCCCCAACCGGGTCGCCGCCGAAGAGGTGCGCATCAAGCTCTCGGAGCTTTGCTACAAGTCCATGGCCTGCGATGCCACCGAAGACAAGAAGCACATCGACCTGTCTTCGGAGCCGCTGATTCTGGTCTGCGCCGCTGGCCTCACTGGCAGCAATGCCGATGACGTCGCCAAAGAAGTCGCCATCTTTCGAGCCCACAAAGCCGCGCCGATTGTCATCACCAATGAGGGCGACTCCCGCTACTCCAATGCGCTCGACGTCATTGGTGTTCCCGCAGTTGAGCCGGCGCTTGGTTTCATTCTTTCGACCATGGTCGGCCACCTGTTTGGGTACGAGGCGGCCAAGGCCATCGACGCGTTGGCCACGCCCCTTCGAAACATTCGCGCCGCCATCGAGACCACCATGGCCGAATCTCCCATGATCGGCGGCGCCACGCTCCTGGAGAATCTCAAAGACGTCATCGACCAGAACAGTCGAGCCTATTTCGACTCACTGCGCCAGGGCAGCCTCAACGGTCACGTGGAGGCATCGTCGGCCAGCCGGCTGTCGATTCTTCTCCGCTATGCATCCGGGGTGAGCCGCCTGGACTCCTTCGAACTTGAGTTTGGCAAGAAAGGCACGCCGGGCGTGGTGGTGGATGAGCTGGTGCTGGCGCTTTCCGATGTGATCGATGAACTGACCCGACCCATCGACGCAATCAAGCATCAGGCCAAGACCGTGACAGTGGGTATCAGCCGCACCGACGAAGGCTTGCTGAGCGTCCCCCTGGTTGCGGAGGTGCTCGACGCTGGTACCGCCCGGGACTCGCTCACCTACGAGAACCTGCAGACTCTGGCGGCCCTCGATGCGGCCGTCGCTGAAGTGACCGGCTACACCCGATACCGGATTGAAGGCGTTCCGGGCACCGACGATGCCCGCATCTATGTGGCTGCGCGTGGTGGAGTGGGCGCCAGCATCAAGTCCAGGGTCGACGACGACCCGGTCCTCCGCGGCACCAAGCACCGGGCGGCGATCGGTCGTCGGGTGGGGGTCAATCGCGGCCGCAAGGACAACCGGACCGTGCTCCTGGTGCCCGAAACCAAAGACAGTCAGACCATTGGCCTCACCCTCATGCACGTCCGGTTCCACGACACCATTGATCCGAGCGTCGCCCGTGGCGTTCTGCACGGCTACTGGGGGCGATTCTCGGCACTGCGCGACGCCGTTCGAGAAACCGAGGACACTTTCAACGAGGACCTGCTTGGCGAGATCCCGGTTATTGACCTGCTGTGGGAGCCAACGGAGATCCTGGCTGACCGCTGGCGTTCCTGATGTCCGCCGAGGCCATTGTGGGTATCGGCACTGACCTGGTGGAGATCGACCGATTCCGGGATGTCCTGGAGCGGCGGGGTGAGCAGTTTCAGCAGCGCATCTTCTGTGAAGGTGAGCGAGCCTACGCCTACAAGGCCAACGATCCCGCCCCCCGGCTGGCCGCTCGATTTGCTGCCAAAGAGGCGGTGATGAAAGCGCTGGGTGTGGGCCTGGGTGCGTTTGGGCTGGCCGAAGTCGAAGTCATCAAAGAGGAATCAGGTGCTCCGGTCCTGCTGCTCCATGGCCGCGCCGCGGAGCTGGCTGCCGATCACGGCGTATCGGACTGGAAGATCACGCTCTCCCACAGCGAACGCACCGCCAGCGCCTTTGTGATTGCGCTTGGCTGACCACCGAGACGAAATCCTCAGCTGAGCAGATCTTTGATCTGGTCGACCGTCTCGATCTCAACTGCCGAACTGCTGCCGCGGGTTGTCGGGTCGTTTCCGCAGACCTCGATCTCTGGGCTTGCCTGCCGCACTGAACCTCTCACAGCGTGCGGCTCTCGGTCTCCAGACCCAGACGGATTCGGCCGCATGTCTCAAAGATGCGAGGGGCGACCATGGCGTGCTGGGTGGCGACGAACACATCGCGGAAGCAGCGTTGCAGAGGGCTCGTCCTGTAGATCGCGGCACCGCCACCGGCTTTGTACATCAGCTCACCAACTTCGGCCGCGGTCTGGGTGGCATGGGTGGCGCTCAGCCGCAGCTGTCGCTTCTGTTCCACCGTGGGCAGGCCACCGGCCTCCGCGGTGTCCCACGAACCGCTGATCGTGGAGTGCATGAACGCCCAGGCCGAGGCGAGCTTGGCCTCCGCAACGGCGACGTCGGCCTGGACGGTGGTCCGCTCGCGGAGAGACTTCGAGCTTCCCTGAGGGATCTTCGCCTCGGCCAAAGCAACCAACTCGTCAATGGCGCGTCGTCCCATTCCCATAGCCGACGCGGCCACCGCACAGCCGAACAGCCCAAAGAATGAGAAGCGGGAAAGGCTGTTGTCGCGTACCGGCTTGGCCAACCCGACCTGGGCCCAACGCCCTTCCGGCACGAATACGTCGGTCACCTGATAGTCGCCGGACCCGGTACCGCACAGGCCCGAGACGTCCCAGTTGTCGATGAACTCGACGTCGTCAGGGTGGAAGAAGACGAACGGCGCCACCAGTCCGTCGGACCGAGGGGCCGGTTTGCCATCTTCATCAACGATCAGACACCCACCGCCAATCCAGGTGCAATGGCGGGTCCCGGATCCCCACGCCCATCGACCCGTGACGCGAAGCCCTCCATTAACGGGCCGGGCCCGACCGTTCGGCATGGCGAAACCACCGCCAATCGCATCGGGTGTGCCAAATATTTCTTCGGCGTACGGATCAGCCATTGAGGACGACAGCAATGACGTGGTCGATCCGATCATCGAGCACCAACCCGAAGCGCCATCGTGATACGCAAGCTCTTCAATCACCTCAAGGCTTTCCCACGCGGTCACTCCGGGCCCATGGAGATCATCCGGAACATAGAGCCGAAACGCGCCGGTGGGTTTGATCAGTTCGACCACATCAATCGGTAACCCGCGGTTCTGCTCGATCTCGCCTGATCGGGCGGCGACCTTCGGTCCTATCTTCTTCACTGCTTCCAACACCGAAGTTCCCATGGCAAGTTTCTACAGCACCACCGAACTCGCAAGATCGCTCACGCAACTCTGGCCCAGACCGGCAGCCGCAACGATCACGACGGCTTCGCCGGATTGGACAACCGAACTACAGTCAGCGGTCATGGGGGAGCTTGAAGGCGAGGCAGCATTTGTAACCGGAGGGGCCAGCGGTATTGGCCGAGCGGGCGCGCACGCGCTTGCGGGCGTCGGCGCCCAGGTCATGATCGCCGACCTGAACGCGGGTGGCGCCGCCGAAGTGGCCGAGGAAATTCGGAGCGCCGGTGGAACCGCACAATCGGTCGGGTGCGATGTCACCGACGAAGCGGCGATCCAGGCTGCTCTGGAAGCAACGGTCCAAGCATTCGGCGGACTCACGCTGGCCTTCAACAACGCCGGCAACGCGCTAGGCCGGGCTCGAATTCACGAAACCGACGCCGCCGACTGGCGGGCCTCCATCGAAGTGAACCTGACATCGATCTTCTTGTGCATGAAGCACGAGCTGGCTTGGATGATGGACCACGGTGGCGGGTGCATCGTCAACACATCCTCAGGAGCGGCTCGGGTGCCAGCCCCCGGTCGGGCACCGTACAGCGCGGCCAAGCGGGGCGTGGTCGCCCTGACTGCCCAAGCCGCCCGGGACTACGGTTCGCTCGGAATCCGGGTCAACACCGTTCTTCCCGGGGTGATCGATACACCGGCGCTTCGATCAAATCACGACGACGAAGCGCTGGATCGGCTTCGTCGATTTCTGCCGTCGGGTCGGCTGGGAGACTCCAACGAGATTGCCGATGCGGTGGTTTGGTTGTGTTCGCCCGGTTCCCGGTACGTGAACGGTCAGTCGCTGGTGGTGGACGGCGGCGGGATTCTGGCCTGACAACACCTCAGGCGATCGCTCAGCGGCGATACTTCAGGCATGCGTCCCACCGAAGCGACCATCGATCTCAACGCCATTGCCCACAACGTTGGCGTCATCAAAGACCACATCGGCCGTGCCAACGTCTGCGCGGTGGTGAAAGCTGACGGCTACGGCCACGGCGCAGTGGCGGTGGCTCGCACCGCGGTGGAAGCCGGGGCAACCTGGTTGGCCGTGGCGCTGGTGGAGGAGGGCATTGAACTTCGCGAGGCCGGCATCACCACCCCGATCCTGGTTCTGTCCGAGCCGCGCCCCGCAGAAATGGTGGAGGTGGTTGAACATGACCTCACGCCGTCGGTGTATTCCGGGAGCGGCTTGGCGGCCGCCGCAGCAGCAGCCGAGACCAACCGGGGCGAGCCACTGGGCGTACACCTTGGTATCGACACCGGCATGCGGCGCGTCGGCGCCGAACCGTCTGAAGTTCTGCTGTTGGCCAATGCCATTGCAGCCAAACCGTTCCTTCGGTTGGAAGGAGTGTGGACCCACTGTGCGGTGGCCGACGAGCCTGACGCCAGTGCGACCAAAGTTCAGCTTGACCTCTTCGACGATCTGGTGGCTCAGATTCATGCTGATGGGCACGAGGGTTTCATGGTGCACGCCGGCAACTCCGCGGTGGCGCTCGCTCATCCACGCGGTCACTACGACATGGTCCGCTGTGGCATTGCCATCTATGGCATTGCGCCGGCCAAGGCGCTCAGCGGCGAGCTCGACCTTCGTCCGGCAATGACGGTCACGTCCGAAATCTCTTTCCTCAAGACCGTGGCCGCCGGCGATCGGATCTCCTATGGACTCCGGCACGAGTTTGAACGCGAAACACAAGTTGCAACCGTGCCAATTGGGTACGCCGACGGTGTGCGCCGGGCCTACTGGCGACTGGGTGGAGACCTCATTGTCAACGGCGCCCGCCGCCGGGTGGTGGGCACGGTGACCATGGATCAGATCATGCTTGACTGTGGTCCCGAGGCGCCGGCGGAGGTGGGTGATCAGGTCGTCTTCCTGGGCACCCAGGGCGACCATGAGATTTCGGCCACCGAGATTGGTGAACGACTGGGAACGATTCCCTACGAGGTGGTTTGCGACATTGGGCGGCGCGTTCGTCGCCGCTATGTGTAGCTGAGGATATGAACGTGTCCCATGTGCTGTTGGTTGAGCCGTACTACGGCGGATCCCATAGAGCGTGGGTCGACGGTTGGATGGCCACCAGTCGCCATCAGATTGGACTGATATCGCACGCCGCGGATTTCTGGCGCTGGCGGATACGCGGCGGTCCCGTCACCCTGGCCGAAGACGCGGCCCAGTATGTGGCCGGGCACGGGACTCCTGACGCCGTGGTGGTCAGCGACATGGTGGACGTGGCGGCCTTCGCCGGGCTCAGCCGCCGAACGTTGGGCACCGTCCCGATTGGCCTCTACATGCATGAGAACCAGCTCATGTATCCGCTGGGGGCCAATCAACAGCCGGACGAGTCGTTGAGTCTGGCCAACTGGCGAAGCATGGTGGCCGCCGACGCCATCTGGTTCAACTCCGCCTTCCAACGCGACGGACTCTTCGCCGAGCTGCCCCGCTTCTTCAATCGTCAGGTTGATCATCCCCACACCGGGTTCATCCCCAGGATCGAAGCGCGGAGTTCAGTGCTTCCGGTGGGCGTCAACACTCGGAGGCTGATCGAGGCCGAGCGTCCCGTGCGACCAGCCGCCCATGGGCCGCTGGTCTTGTGGAACCAACGGTGGGATCACGACAAGAATCCGGGCGCAGTCTTTCGGGCGCTGGTGAAGTTGGCCGAGGACGACGTGCCTTTCCAACTGGCCCTGGCGGGCGAAAATCAGCGCGTGGACCCTCGGGAGTTTGGATGGGTGCAGGAGCAGTTGGCTGACCGGGTGGTGCATGTGGGTCATCTGCCGGTGGCCGAATACCGACAGCTCCTCCTGCGGTCCGACGTGGTGGTCAGTGCCGCGCACCACGAGTTCTTTGGCATCGCGATCGTCGAAGCGGTGGCCGCCGGCGCCGTGCCTGTTCTGCCGGACCGGCAGAGCTACCCCGAAGTCATGCCGGCCAAATTCCATGGAGCGATCCTGTATCCGGATGGGGAATTGGGCCAACGGCTTCGAACGGTCCTGACCGGCTTGGCCGGCGCGCAGGCTCAGGTCGAAGGTCTGCGTGAACAGATGGGTATCTACGACTGGAGCGTGGTGGCGCCAAGGTACGACGCCGTCATCGACACGTTGGTGGCGACGACGGCCTGAGCGTCAGTGTTTGCTGGCGCCGATGCTCACGCTTGTTGCTGCGCCATTGGCCATGGTGGTCATGATCGTGGCGATCTCGGTCCGCTGCGCTTCTGTCAGGCGGTGATCCCGCGCCTGATCCCATGCATACCCAAACCGGTCCAGCAGCAGCGTGGAGTCATGAGGGCTGTCGATCATCTCCACCGCCGTCAACGGGACCAATGACGGATGGACCGCGCCGCACGCGTGGCTGAGCTTCATGATCTCAACCCGAAGACTGACCAGGTAGTTGGCCAGGCGGCTTGCCTTGTCGGTTGGATCAAGGCCGCGGGTGAGCCATTTGCTGTGGGTGGCCACGCCGGTGGGGCAGTGGCCGGTGTGGCACTCCTGGGCTTGAATGCATCCGATGGCCAACATGGCTTCACGGGCGACGCCCACAAAATCGGCGCCGAGCGTCATGGCGACCAGCGCTTCGCCCGGAAACCCAAGCTTGCCGGCCCCTCCGAAGACCACATCGTGGTGCAGGTTGTGAGCGCGGAACGTGTTGTACACCCGGCTGAATCCCAGCCGAAAGGGCATGGCCACGTGATCACTGAAGACCAGCGGTGCGGCACCGGTGCCGCCTTCGCCGCCGTCGATGACCACAAAGTCGGGGCCTTCCTGACGGGCAGCCATGGTGGCGGCCAGATCCTCCCAGAACGTCATCTGACCAACCGCGGACTTGATCCCAACCGGAAGTCCCGAGGCGTCGGCAATGGCCTCAACAAAGTCAATGAGACCGTCCACGTCATGGAAGGCCCGGTGCGCATTGGGCGAGAGGACCGACTTGCCCACTTCCACACCGCGGGCCGCCGCGATGGCGGGGGTGACCTTCTTGGCTGGCAGCACGCCGCCAAGGCCGGGCTTTGCGCCCTGGCTCAGTTTGATTTCGATCATGCGGACATCGGCGGAGGCGATGGTCTTCAACAGCGCATCCATGCTGAAGGATCCATCCGGGTTGCGGCATCCGAAGTAGCCGGTCCCAAATTGGAAGTTCAAGCCGCCGCCGTGACGGTGGTGGTCCGAGATGCCGCCTTCGCCGGTGTTTTGCAAGGTGCCGGCCAACGCCACGCCTCGGTTGATGGCTTCGGTTGCGCGAGCCGACAGCGAACCAAAGCTCATGGCCGAGGTTTGGACAATTGACTCCTGGCGGTACTTCCCGGGACGATTCCGCCACTCGCCAACCACCTTGGCCACCGGAATGGGCGCGTTCTCCGCAATGGGATCGGTGTTGGGAAAGGCCGACTGCTTGATGATCAGGTAGCCGTCACGGTCGATGTCGTTGTCGGTGCCAAAGCCGAAGTAGGCGTTTTCCATCTTGGCGCTGCTGTAGACCCAGCGGCGCTGGTCCCGGCTGAAGGGACGTTCCTCGTCGTTGTCGGCCACGATGTACTGCCGCAGCTCGGGGCCCAGGCTTTCGAGCATGTACCGGAGATGGCCAATGACCGGGAAGTTCCGCAAGATCGCGCGTTTCTTCTGCATGATGTCATAGACGAAGACGATCACGAGGAGACCAGTGACGATCAGGGGAATCAACCACATCATGTTGCGCACCCTACTTACTGTGAACGCGGAGCCGTGCTAGACCGTGGGCGGCGGTTTGCGGCGTGCGGACTCCGGACAGTCACAGAATCCAGGCGGGTGGCCTGACAGAAAGGCCCCCTGTGGGTTTGCTCAGCAGTGCAATTCCTTTGCCGCTCAATCGGCGTTTTGGTCGACCGGACCGGCAATACCGGGCATCCGGCAACCGGCCGGTACTCGTGCTTCATACCGTTGAAGGTCGGGTGAGTCGTTCTCTGGCTGAAGGTTTTGAGAATCCGCCCCATCTCTGGTATTCGCCCGAACGCCGAGAACTCTTCCAGACCGTTGACCTGCGAACGCCGGCGTATGCGCTGCTCCACCCCCGCCGAACTCCCGAGACCAACCACCGCGGTCCTTGTCTGCAGGTGGAAATTGAGGGCTTTGCCCGCAACACGCGCACCTGGCCGGCGGCGTGGTACGAGAACATCGCGCAGGACGTGGTTGCCCCGTTGGAGCTGTTTTGCCGTCGCGAATACGATCAACCGTTGATCACCGGTCGGAGCACAACGAGCCTGCGATTTGCCGACGAGTTGGATGGGCTGGGTACGTTGGCGTGGACCGGCAGTCCCGTCCGGCTGAGTAACCCGGAATGGGTGGTGGCCCACGGTCTGGTTGGCCACCAACACGTCCCGTACAACAGCCATTGGGACCCCGGCCACTTTCGAATGTCGGAGCTGTTGAGCCACCTCACTGATCCGTATGCGCCCCGAACGTTGCTGCTCAACCCCAACGGCTGGCTGGCTCTTCGCGGTTCTGACGTTCAGCAGTGGCAGAACCTGCTGGTGCTTCTTGAGGTACTGCCGCGGAGCGCCGTTGATGGCGTCTTTGGACCAGCGACCAATGAGGCGACTCGCCAGCTGCAGATCAACATGGAGATGGAACCAACGGGGGTGGTGGATGCCAACCTGATCACGGCGGCGCGGGACACCGTGACCCGAGACCGGGTCGGCGACCTGGACCTCCGCGACCCGGCGTCGGTGCCCGCTTCAACACTGGCTCCCACCGCACCTCCCGGCGACGGAGCAGTGGTCGTACGCCCCAAGCCGAACTGGGTCTTTCGAGAGCCGATGCTGATCACGGCTCCCACGGTGGTTCCCACCGTGGAAGCCCTCCCGACCGAAACGGTTTCGGCAACCGAGACCGGTCCGGCAACCGAAACCGTCTCGGCTGCGATCAAATCGCCATCGGTGGTCCGGCTTCCGGTGGACACGTTGCCGATTACCCGGACGCCGCTGGACCCGAGTCCGGCCCAGACGGCAACACCAACACCAGCGCCGCCGCTGTTGCCCACGGCGACCCCGACCGTTGCCGCCACCACGGCGACCCCGACCGTTGCCGCCACCACGGTGCCACCCAACGCGCAGCCGGTACCCCCGGTGACCCGGCCGCCGTTGTCCCCGGTGACAACGCAGAGTCCGGGGCCCAACTCGGTTGAGCGTGAGTCCTGGTGGCGACGACTTCTGAACTGGATGCGGCGGCCGTTCCGGCGACGCTGATTGAGCGTCTGGTAGACCCCCCTCGGCCAATACCATCGACCGGAATGGTGTCTCCTTCGTTGCAACCCCTGCCTCGCCTTCGGCGTAAGCGTCGGGTGGACGTGCCGGGTCTGGTTGGTCGTTTCCTGCCGAACATTGCTGAGATCGACGATCAGGTCGAGCCATGGGCTCTCGCCTGGGACGAGCAGAACGCCAAGGCGCTCATCGAAGACGGGCCGCTGTGGGTGGTTCTGGGTGATTCGGCAAGTCAGAGCATCGGCGCCAACCACTGGACTGATGGGTGGGTGATGCTGGTCCGCCGCCGGTTACGGGAAGCGACCGGTCAGCCATGGCGGGTGATCAATTTGGCGATGAGTGGTGGCCGTTTCGATAACGTTCTGAACGATCAGCTGCCGGTGCTCAGAACCCACAACCTGTCACCGGCGATGGTCACCTGTGTCGTGGGAAGTAACGACATGATGTGGCGCCGTTCAACCGACCCGGTGGTGAAAGATGCTCGTGAACTGGCTGAAGCGCTTCCGGCCGGAACCCTGCTGAGTCGATTGGGTGGACCGGGCAAGCGACCCCGGATGGTCAACGAGGAATGGGACCGCATTGCTCAGGCGCGGGGCCTTCACCTCTTTTCGATCTGGAGCTGGCCCGGAGCCAGTGGTGCGCTGGCCGTGGACCGCATTCACCCCAGCAATCTGGGATACACCTACATGGCGGATCTGGCATGGGCGGCCATGACCGACCATCAGCTGGTCCCCTGAAAGTCGCTAGAACAGCGCAAAGCCCAGAAGCAGACTGATTGGCAACAGGATGAAGCTGGCCACGGTCAAGATGATGGCGATCACGGCAAAGGCCTTTGAGTGATCCTTTGGTGCATGACCCGCCCGGCCCACCGTTTGCCAAAGAGCATCCAATGGCGCCCGGGTGGTGAGGTCGATGCGGCGCCGCGCCACCGCAGTGCCGTGCACGATCACCCAGGAGGCCGCAGCCAGTAGCGCGATGAGCACGAGGAGGACGGCGAGGATCACCCACCGCGCCGCGGTGGCCAGATCAAACACCAGCTGGACGACCGACAACAGACCGGAAAGGACCGCACCACCAAAAAGAAAGGTTGGGACCCCGAGCGCGTTTTTCTTGAACCCGGGGGTGAGCCGTTCTGCATGAACGCGCGCCCGGGTCAGCAGCGGAAGGTGGGAGTCCCCGGGCAGCGCCGCAGCTTCGCGCCGAATGTAGAGCCGTCGCATTTCGTCGATGGTTCGGCTGAGATAGGACCGCACCAGGAACTGGGTGACCAGAGAAACCAGGAATGCTGCCACCGGCGCCAGAAATCCCGCCTTGCCCGAAATGGGAATGTCGCGATGACTGTTTCGATCCAACACCTCAAGGGAGCGGACCGCCAGCGAGTGGGCTTCGAGAAACCGATCGGCGTGACCAAGCGGTCGCTTGGAGCTGAGTTCCAGAACGATGTCCGCGTCCACCTTGGAGCTGGCCCCAATCTCCTCCAGAACCACTCCCGCCTGGTCGGTGTCGTTCTTGCGCAGGAGCTGGAAGGCATCAAGCTTGGAGACCAGATCGTCGAGCTCCAGACCAAAGCCGTCCTCTTCCACCGCCCGGGCAACGGCATCTTTCATTTCGTCAGCCATCAACGCCTCCCCTCGTACATCACGGTCTTTCCGGCTGTTCAAACCCCAGCGAGAAACTAGACCCCCACGGGTCCCAGATCTTGCCAACGGCTTAAATCTGGGCATGGACGACGGCTGCAAGAAACTACCGCGTCCTACAGTTCGGGCATGGAACATTCCACTTCTGGCGGTCCGGCGTGGCCGCGGTTGGCCGGCTTTGGCGTCCTCATTCTGGCGGCCCTCGTTGTGGCCTTGGCGGTTCAGCAGAGCACTGGTCCGAGGGACAACCCAACCGTCAGCACTGCTGACGCGGCGCCAGCGTTGGACGTGGTGTTGGATGCAACTGCTGAGCCGTTGGCCGATGACGCCAACGACGCCGGTGACGGCAGTGACGACGTGGAGTCCGTGGCCGCCCTGGCCGATGGTGCCGATGGTGCCGATGGTGCCGATGAGAACGCGATGACGAGCGACGAGCCATCGCCGGTTGCGGAAGCGATGGAGGCCGCCACCTCCGAGGTGACCGATGAGGTGATCGCTGAGCAGGATGCAATGGACGAGGATGCAGGGGACGAGGATGCAGGGGACGAGGATGCAGGGGACGAGGATGCAGGGGACGAGGATGCAAGCGACCAGGACGCGCGGGCCGCCGCCCCCGACGACACCGAGAACGCATTTGCATTCGCCCCGAAGCTGGCCGAAGCCCCGCCGCTGCTGGGCGAGGTTGGCACTCTGAACAACCTCGACGGTTGGCTCCAATCGGACATCACGTCCCTGGAAGAGCTGGAAGGCCAGGTCTACGTTGTCCAGTTCTGGACCTTTGGGTGCTTCAACTGCAAGAACACGTTGGAGAACCTGCGGCGGGTGTATGACATCTACGGCGACGAGGGCCCTGATGGCAATGGTGGCATCGAAGTCGTTGGCGTGCACGCGCCGGAGTTCAACTGGGAAGCCGACCCCGACGCCATCGCCGACGCTGCTGTGGAGCTTGGGGTCAACTGGCCCATTGCCCTGGACACCCAGAAGACCAACTTTCGCGCGTGGCAGGGAAGTCGGCGTTTCTGGCCCCGCACCTACGTGGTGGACCAGCTCGGTCAAGTTCGCTTTGACCGCATCGGTGAAGGGGCCTATGAACGTCTCGAAGCTACGGTGGCCTGGCTGCTGGAGCACGGACCTGACGAGGTTCCCGCCACCTGATTCGCCGGGGATGACGGCCGGGATGATGGGCGGGGATGATTACCGGGGAGTGTGTGCGTGATTGACCTGTTGATTGAAGGCGCCGCGGCGCTTCGATTTGGCTGCACGTTTGCGCTGGCCCTGCTGGGCGTTCCGCTGATCTTTCTGGGGCGCAAGTGGATGGCCACGGCCATGGTCATTTTCTGGCTGGTGTCCATTCTGGTGGGATGGGCCCGGTTCGTGGATCTCTGGCCGGGGGCGCCGGTGGGCGCAGGACTGATTCCCTTTGGGGTGGCGATCACCATGCTGGCCGGGCTTGGCTGGTGGCGTCCAACGATCTGGTCGGTCAGCGGTCTGGCCGTTGGCCTGGCCGTCATCGCTGGTTGGCTGTGGGTTCCGTGCGTTGGCGTCCACCTGTCCGAACCGCTCAACGACGCGTTGGCCGGTGACCGCGCCGGCACCGTCGTGCCACTGCTGGCTTACGGCATCGGCGTGTGCGTTCCGCTGTTCGCGGCGGCGGCGCTGGCCGCCGCCGTGCCAAAGTTCGGTGCGCTGCTCCAGCGGGATCGAGCCGCCTGGGTGGGCGCAGCCTTGAGCCTGGTGTTGGCCGTCTCCATCTCCGCCGGCTGGTACAGCGAGTTCGTTTCCCATTTTCGCGGCTGATGCTGGCGGCTTGGGCCCAAACCGGGGTTCCTCCTTGCGCCGAAACGTCCCGGGTCCTCCTAGGTTCTAGGGGTGGCAACCGCTGATGATCACCGACTTGCGGCGTCGGCGGCATCCGACGCCGGCCAGACGCTGAACACTCTGCAACAGGACTTGCTTCACGGCCGGATTACCGGCGTCAGCTGGTGGGACGACCACGGCGATGCCATTGGCCACAACATGTTGGTTGAGCGATTCGGCGCCGATCGCCCCCACGACGGTCTCCTCAGCGAAGAAGGCGCCGACGATCGCCAGCGACTCGCTGATGACCGCGTCTGGATTGTGGACCCGTTGGACGGTTCAGTGGACTTTGGCCGCGGTGCCGGGGACTGGGCGGTTCATGTGGCCCTGACCGAGGGTGGGGTGGCCACCGCCGGAGCGGTGTCGTTGCCCGTGACGGGTTCGGTCTTTTCCACCCAGCTTCCGGCCACGGTGCCGGATCGAAACGGACGGCGGCCGGTGGTGGTGGCTGGTCGAAGCCGGGTTGGGTGGGACGGTGTGAGAGTGGCCGAGGCCATTGATGCCAGCCTCATGACCTGCGGTTCGGCCGGCGTCAAAGCGATGTTGGTGGTGATGGGTGAGGCCGACGTGTACATCCATGGTGGGCCGCTCTATGAATGGGACGTGTGTGCCCCGGCGGTGGTGGCCGCCGCCGCCGGTCTGCATGTGTCCGATGCCAAAGGTCACCGGCTGGTCTACAACAAGTCCCGCCCGGTCGCTCCGGGGTTCATTGTCTGTCGCCCGGAATTTGCCGCCGCTACCATCGACGCCCTGTAGGCCTCAGACACCTCAGTGGGGGCTGAATCCGACCGCGGTCTGGGGCCTGATTCCGCGGATCACCCGACCGCCCAGATCGGGCCCGGTCCCGGTGGATCAGTGAAGCGCTCGAACATGGGCCAAGCCCAGAACCGCTACCGGGCTGGCTGGATCAGAATCGGCTGGGTGTCGTTGAGTTGGTCGTCCCAGACTTCACGGTCGGCCAGCGGTCCGTTGAGGTCCACCACCGTTGACGAAAGATCCGGAACCTCGTTGCAGGCGAACGAGTCCACCAAGACATGCACCGTGACGTCAATGCGGTTGCCGTCGTAGGCCACCTCGGTGCGGTCAAAGGTTTCACACGGCCGCGCCGCCCACTCCACCTCAATGGCGTTGGGGTCCCCGGTTTGATAGACCGCAGTGATAACGCGGACCTCTTCGCCCCGGTCCTGGTACCTTTCCGGCACCTCGGCGGCCCGGGAACAACCTGCCGCCAGAAGGACAGCAACCAGCAGACAAACTGTCCGGACCAGGCGCGATCCGCGCCCGCTACGGGTCAGAGGGGTCAGCACGGGTTGGATTGACGCTGCACACATGGTGGGATGAGCGTACTGCCCAACGCCTCCGCGGCAGAAGTCTGAGACGGGGCAGGCCACTCGGTGGTTGCTTCAACCCCTTGCCGCGGGGTCAAGGCGACAGCGGCGGCAGTTTCATGCCAAAATGCGGACATGTCCTCCGCTGAACACTTCGATCCGGCACCCGGCTGGTATCCCGACCCGACCGGTGACGGTCTGCGATGGTGGAGCGGTGTGGCATGGACGGCAAACAAGCAGTCGGCCGAAGGCGAGTTTTACACCGAGAACATGGCCGGCACAGTGCCCGGTACCGGTGGAGCAACCAGTCCATCAACCGCCGGTTCCATCACGGGTCTGGTTGGCGGCTTCCTGCTGCTGGTCAGCACCGGATTGGCCTGGGGCCGCGCGGCGGGCCAGAACTTCAATGCCTTTGATGGTGGACTTCCCTGGTTTCTTTCGGGGGCCGACGCACCAACATTCACCGGCGGTTGGTTGGCCCACGGCTGGCTCTTTATGTTGGCCGCTTTTGCCGCATGGGCGTTCACGATTCTTGCGTCCCGACGGGCCAATGACTGGGCGGGCACCGCGCTGCTGGGGACCGGCATCTTTGTTGCCCTACTTTCGCTGATCGACTTCTTCGCCCTACGCGGTGTGCTGAACGACTTCGTGGACAGCGGCAGTGGCATGGGCGTATGGCTCGCCTTTGTTTGCGGACTGGCACTGGCGGTGAGCGGTTCGATGCTCATGACCCGTCGCTGAACCGCGATCCCGCCCCCGCATCACCGATCTCCCCCCGATCCCCCCCTTCTCAATCGTGACCGTCTCCATCGTGGCCCGTCGTCAGTGAGTAGCGTGCAACCGTGACCACGGACATGTCCCTGCAGGACCGCACGCTGGAAATGGGCGCCAAGAAACCCGCAGTTGCGGTGTACTCCGCCATGCACGTTTTCGTGAACCACGTCATGTACCGGTATTTCAGCGCCGAGTTTGAGAACCGACACATCCTGGACACTAAAGGCCCGGTGATTCTGGCTCCGGTCCATCGATCCAATCTGGATGTGCTGCTGGTTTCGGGGGGCTCGCAACGACGAGTGCGCTCGTTGGCCAAAGAATCCATGTTCAATGGGCCCGTACTCACCTGGCTCTGGTCCGCGCTGGGCGCCTTCCCCGTGCAGCGCGGCTCGGCTGACCGAAATGCTCTCAACGCCGCCCGCGGTCTGATTGAAGCGGGCGAGCCGGTCCTGGTCTTCCCCGAAGGGACTCGGCAGGAGGGCCCGGTTGTGGGCGAGGTGTTTGACGGCGTGGCGTATCTGGCGGCCAAAACTGCTGCGCCCACCATCCCGATTGGGATTGCCGGCACGGGGGAGTCGCTGCCGCCACATGCCAAATTCCCTCGACGCAGCGACGTTCAAATTGTGGTGGGCGAGCCGATCCCGGCGCCAACGTCGGAGACGGGCCGGGTGACCCGGTCCATGCGTGACGACTTCTCCAGGCAACTCCACCGGAACCTGCAACAACTCCAGGATCGGGCAAACGCCCGCCGAGACGCCAAGAGCGGCTGACCGAACCGACTGACACGACAAGGAATGTGATGACTCGACCTTTGTTGGTTCCCCGGCTCGCTGAGTTTGGCGACACGATCTTTGCGGAGATGTCCGCGTTGGCCGCCAGAACCGGCGCGGTCAATCTGGGTCAGGGCTTCCCCGACACGGATGGACCAGAAGAGGTCAAGCAGGCGGCGGCCGAGGCTCTCCGAGGCGGCTACAACCAGTATCCGCCGCTGCCCGGTCATGCCGAACTTCGTCACGCGATCAGCGAACACCAACAGCGGTTCTGGGGACTGTCCTATGACCCCGACACCGAGGTCCTGGTCACTGCGGGGGCAACCGAAGCGATTGCGGCAGCCATGTTGTCGCTCTGTGACCGCGGTGACGAGGTCATCACCTTTGAGCCCTACTACGACTCCTATGCGGCGTCGATTGCGCTGAGCGGGGCCACGCGCCGGGTGGTCACCCTGCGACCCGATGATGGCATCTGGAGATTTGATGCCGACGAACTGCGGGCCGCCATTGGACCCCGCACCCGCCTCATCCTGCTCAACACGCCGCACAACCCGACGGGCAAGGTCTTCACCCGTGAAGAGCTCGCCGTGATTGCGGACCTGGCGTGCGAGCACGACCTGCTGGTCGTGGCCGATGAGGTCTACGAGCATCTGGTTTTTGACGGCGAGCACATCCCGATCTCGTCGCTGCCCAACATGCGCGAGCGCACCATCCAGATCAGTTCGGGCGGGAAGACGTTTTCGTTCACCGGTTGGAAGGTCGGCTGGGCGTGCGCGCCGCCCGAGATCATTTCGGCAATTCGAACCTCCAAGCAGTTCCTGACCTTTGTGAATGCGGGTCCTTTCCAGCCCGCTATCGCCGTGGGTCTCCGCCTCCCCGACAGCTACTTCGATGGTGTGGTGGACGAGCTCCGAGCCAAAGGCGACTTTGTTGCCGATCGGTTGGAAGAGGTTGGCTTTGAAGTGATGCGTCCGCAGGGCACCTACTTTGTGACGGCGGACATCCGGCCCTTTGGCGAAACTGATGGTCGGGCGTTCTGCCTCAACCTGCCGGAGCGAGCCGGGGTTGTGGCGGTGCCCACGGTGGTGTTCTATGACAACAAGGATGAGGGGAGCCACATCATCCGCTTCGCCTTCCCCAAGAAACAGGAGCTGCTGACCGAAGCGATGAACCGACTTCAAGCAGGTTTGCAAGGACCCGAACGTGAGAGGGCCGAACAATGAAAATCGCCGCAGTGCAGCATGACATTGTGTGGGAGGACCCCGAAGCCAACGTCGCGCGGCTGGGGGAGAAGGTCAAAGAGGCGGTCAACCAGGGGGCGCAGCTGGTGGCGCTCACCGAAATGTTCTCCTGGGGATTCTCCATGGAGACCGACCGGGTCAACGAGCCGGTGGGTGGATTGAGCACCCGGTTCCTGGTGGATCAGGCTGCGGCTACCGGTGTCTGGGTCTGCGGTTCGGTCCCCGAACTGCCCGAAGGTCAGGACAAGCCGTTCAACCAACTGGTGCTGGCCGGTCCCAACGGCGAGTTGCACACCTACGCCAAGATGTACCCATTCACCTACGGCGGCGAACACAAGAACTACGCGCAGGGTGATGCGCCGCTGCAGTTGGAGATCGGCGATCTGCGGGTCAGCTTCTTCATCTGTTATGACCTTCGTTTCGGCGATGAATTCTGGCGCCTGGCTCCGGATACGGACCTGTACGTGATCGTGGCCAACTGGCCCGCATCCCGACGCGAACACTGGCGCACGCTGCTGCACGCGCGGGCGATCGAGAACCAGGCGTGGGTCATGGGCGTCAACCGGGTGGGCGATGGCGGCGGTCTCACCTATGCCGGAGACAGCACCATCATCGATCCGTTTGGCGAGATTATCGAGCACGCCGAACACGACGAAGCCCTGCTGCTGGCCGACGCCACCGCGGCACGGGTGGAGGAAGTCCGCGGCCGCTACCCCTTCCTCGTCGACCGCAAGAGCTGACTTCTTCCGAGGTCAGCTCGGCGGGGTCTACGATCTCGACGTGTTGTTGATTCTGGACTTTGATGGGGTGTGTGTTCGGGGCCTGGGCGAAGCCGTGCCGGTGGATCCGTCTCAGAGCACCAACGATGCCGCAATCGATCTGGCGGCCAGCGAGCGGCCGAGAGCCCATGATGTCGTTGGCGCAGCGCACGCCGCGGGGATGGCGGTTGTGGTCCTGAGCAACGAGATCTCCGAAACCTGGGTTGACCGGATGCCGATCCTGCAGGCGGTGGACCATGTAATCGCCTGCTCGGACAATGGGATTCTCAAACCGGACCGTCGGGCATTCCAGCGGTGCCTGCTCAAGACCGGCGCAGATGCGGCGCACACCGTCGTGGTTGACGATCACCCCGACAACGTCACCGTCGCCGCGACTCTGGGGATGACCACGGTGCTCTTTGATCCCAACGGTGTGGACGCCAGTTGGGACGCAACTCTGGCCGTTATCCACCGCATCAGCCAGTCCGCGCCCACGGCCGGTCATGGATCCTGAACACCTGGCCCACGAGCTCTATGAAGCCGCCCAAACGGCGCGCCCGGTGGCGTTGCTCACCGAGCGCTACCCAGACCTGGATTGGAACGGCGCCCGCGCCATTGCCCGGTCCACCGATGCCCATCGGCGCACCAACGGCGACAGTCAGATCGGCTGGAAATTGGGGTGGACGTCGGAAGCAATGCGAATGGCGCTCGGCATAGACCGCCCAAACTGGGGAACCCTCTGGGCATCGCAGGTGGCAGGTGCAGAGCTGCACTTGGACCGGCTCATCCATCCCAAGATCGAACCCGAGCTCGTGTGGAAGGCGCCTGTGGACTTCGCCGGACCGGAGGTCACCGCCGCCGACATTGCCGCCGCCGATGGCGAGTGGGCACTCGGTCTTGAGGTGGTGGACCCCCGGTTCCCCTCCTTCGCCTTTGCTGCCTTGGACAACACCGCTGACAACTCCTCCAGCGCCGCGATTCGTCTGGGCGACTTCCAAGCGGTCGAGGATGCGGCCGCCGTCGCCGCGCAAGCCGTGCATCTCAGCGACGGCCCCGAGACCCGAACCGGTGAAGGTAGCCAGGCCATGGGCTCACCGGTGGAGGCGGTTGCCTGGTTGGTCCGGTCGCTGGCCGTCGAAGGTCTGAGCATCAGCGAGGGCGACATTGTCTTCACCGGAGGCTTGACCGCACCTTTTGATGCGGCCGCGGGTGTCACCTATCGACTCGCCGGCGCACCATTCGAAGACGCGGTGCTCAGTTTCGTCTGAGGCCCGGCGAGCTCAGACTCCCAGTCTCTCGGCCACGCCACTCCAGGATTGAGCGGCATGGGCGATGTCGAACCACATGGCTTCGAGACCGAAGTCGATCGCGCCCTGCACGTTGATTGGTTGATCGTCAACAAACAGCGTCCGGCCCGGCGCCACGCCGGTGATGTCGGCAGCGCGAGCAAAGGCCCGGGGGTCCGGCTTGAGGATTCTGGTGTCTGAGCAGTCGATGATGTGGTCCACCGCCTGCAGGAACGGTATGCCGTGCTCCCAGGTTCGGCCGTGGAAGTCCCGCATGTCATTGGTGAGCACCGAGACCTGGTACCCGGCGGCCACGGCCAGCTCCCGGACGCGGTTGGCGCCGGGCCGCACCAGATCCGTCGACGGCGGGTCGTAGAGCATCGTCATGTACTGGGCCCGGGTGAGGGTCTGGCCCGCCAGGTTGCCGACCTCTTCGGCCCGTTTCGTCCAGTACTGGCGCTCGGTCAGGCCGTCGCCACTGATCATCTGCTGCCAGAGCGGATCGGTGCTGGGATCCAGCGGACCGAGCCAGGTCAAGGTGCCGCGGTCCAATCCAAGAAGACGCTCCGCTTTGTCGTGCAGCTCGACGGGGTTCAGCAGGCAGACGCCGCCGAAGTCAAGCAGCAGGAGATCGAAGGGCGCATCCGCAGGCATGACGCCGAGCATAGAACTGCGCTCCGGCCCGCGCATCACGAGCGCGGCATCCACCCCATCTGCAGTGAGGTGGTGCGAGCGAAGCCCATCACCGCACTGGCATACGCCGTGACGTTCGCCGACATGCGTTCCACGGGCCCGGCCAAACTCAGCGCGGCAACGACGTCTCCGGACTCATTCCGGATGGGAGCGGCAACCGACATCACGCCGGGTTCGGACTCCTCCCGGTTCTCGCCGTAGCCGCGTCGGCGGATGGCGGCCAGGTTCTTGCGCAGGACATAAAGGTCGGTGATGGTGTGGTCGGTTGGGGCGTCCAGTTCCCAACCGGTGAGCACGGCCTCTCGCTGGGCTTTGGGGAGAAACGCAAGGATCGTCTTTCCTGAACTTGTCCGGTGCGCCAGAACCCGCCGGCCCAACTCGGTGAAGACCCGGAGCGTGTTGGGGCTGTCCAGCCGCTCCACGTAGACAACCTCGCGCCCATCCAGGACACCCACCTGCACGGTCTCGCCGGTGCGGGCTCGAAGCTCGGTCATGGACACGAGCACTGCTTCGTGCAGCGAACGCTGGGTGGGCAGGGCCGCCGCCATGTCAAAGACCGACAAGCTGAGTCGGTACTGGCCGGAGGCGGGGTCCTGGTCCAGCACGCCTTCGTCGGTCAGGGTGGCCAGCAGCCGGTGGATGCTGGAGGTGGAAAGGCCCAGGTGCGATGCCAGTGCCGAGACTCCCCAGGTGGGGTGGGTCGACGAAAACGATTTCAGCACCCGCGCCGCGTTGGACACCGAGGAGAGCCGGTTGCGGGTCATCCGAACAGCGTATGTCCATTCCGCGCACCCATCCCGCTATGCGGGATAGCGGTTCCCCAAGGTGTGACATTCGTCATAGGTTCTCCCCATGGGGATTCTGCGGCTCAGCCACGTTGACATCACGGTGACCGACTTGGAACTGGCCGCGGCGTACTACACGCAGGTCATGGGCCTGGAGATCACCGAGCGCACCGACGACCGCATCTTCTTCAAGTGCTGGGACGAACGGGACCACCACTGCCTGGCCGTTCGTCACGACACCCGCGTGGGTCTGGATCGGTTCGCATTCAAGGTCGAACACGCAGACGACCTGGATCACTTTGAAGCCCGAATTGAAGCAGCCGGTCATCCGGTGGAACGGGTTGCGGGCGGGCAGTCGGTGGGGCAGGGGGAGTCCATTCGGTTTGCGTTGCCCTCCGGTCAGGAGATGGAGCTGGTGGCCGACGTCCACAAGGTGGGCGGCAAGATGCCGCTGGTGAACCCGCCGCCCATGCCCATGGGTCTGGTTGGTATTGCGCCACCGCGCATCGATCACCTTCTGGTGCATGCCGAAGAGGTCCCGGTGGTGGCCCGCTTCTTTCAGGAGGTGCTGGACTTCCGGCTCACCGAGCAGCTGCTGAATGGGCAGGGTCATCAGACCATTGCGTTTCTGGAACGCTCGGCCAAGCCTCACGACATTGCGTTTGTGCAAGGGCCCAACGGGGCCCTGCACCACTTCTCGTTCTGGCTCGATGATTGGGATCACGTTCGGCGAGCGGCCGACATCCTGGCCTACAACGGCGTCACCATCGACGTTGGCCCCACTCGCCATGGCCTCACCCGGGGGAACACTATTTACTTCTTTGACCCGATGGGGACCCGCAACGAGGTCTTCACCGGCGGGTATCGACCCGACCCCGACTTCCCGACCATCACCTGGACCAACGATCAGCAAGGTCGGGCGGTCTTCTACTACGAAGGTGTGCTGAACCAGCGGTTTGCGACGGTGCACACATGAGCTCGCCCGGCATTCTTCGTCTCTCCCACGCCGAGGTTCGGGTTCCGGATCTGCAGCTCGCCACCGCGTACTACGCCGAAGTCGTGGGGCTTGTGGTCACCGGCACTGAGCCGGGCCGCTCCTACCTCAAAGGTTGGGACGAGCTCCAGCATCACTCGCTCATCCTCACCGAGGAGCCCACCTACGGACTCAATGCGTTGGCCTTCAAAGTCATGGAACGAGCCGAGCTGGACCGGCTGGCGGCCTGCGTGGAAGACGCTGGCATTGCCGTCAGCTGGCACGAGCCCGGCAAGCTCAACCCGGCATCGGGCACCGTGGTTCGGTTCGTGGCACCAAGTGGACACACCATCGATCTGGAACATGGGCAGGTGCAGGTGGGCAACGGCTTGACGCTCATCAACCCCCCGCCGGCTCCGGACGGGCTCAAAGGCATGCACCCGCCCCGCATCGATCACATCTTCCTGCTGTGCGAAGACGTGGACGGCATCACAGCGTTTTTCCGGGACGTGCTGGAGTTCCGGCTGACTGAACAGATCCTGGCCGATGACGGCCATCAGCTCACCACGTTCCTGGAACGCACCCACACGCCGCACGACATTGCCTTCCTCACCGGCCCGAATGGTGGGTTTCACCATCTGGCTTACTGGGTTGACGAGTGGAACGACCTGCGTACCGCGGCCGACACGTGCGCCTATCACGGCATCGAGATCGACGCCGGTCCCACCCGCCATGGCGCCACCCGCGGCTGCGGCTTGTACTTCTTTGATCCGGCCGGAAACCGCAACGAGGTCTACACCGGTGGCTACTGGTTTGACCCCGATGACGAACCAACCACCTGGACCGAATCGGAAATGGGGCGGGCCATCTTCACCTACAAAGGTCAGGTTGACCCCGGGTTCATGTCGGTGCACTCATGAGTGACGTGGAACAGAACGGCGTTTCGATGCCGGAGCAGGACCGTTCCCAGAAGGACCGGCACGGAGCTCCCGAGTACCTGGCGCGCTACCGCGAGAACATCGCTGCCACTGGCGCGGATGAGACTGAGTCGCCCGTGCCCGACGACACCGACACGCCGCTGTACCTGCGCCAGTTCCGGGCCCGGAACCCGGGATCGGCACCGGTAGACACCCCACTCTGGCAACGCGCCACTCTGGCTCAACAACAGGCTCTTACCGAAGCCAGCCGCAACAAGGAAATCTCGGCGCCTCCCAGTGCCGCCCGCGCACTACGCAATGACGTCTACCTGATTCGTCACGGCGAAACCCAGGGGTACTCCACCGACTCCGGCCTCACCCCGCAAGGGGCATGGCAGGCCCACAGCTGGGGCAAGACGCTGGCCCGACGCATCAAAGATGGTGAGACCGTTGTCTTCCGGCATGCCGCAACCGCCCGGGCGACCGAGACTGCGCAGCAGATTTATCGGGGCCTGCAGGATGGACTGATTCAGTATGAGAAGGACATCACCATTATTGAACCGGCGGTGGCCAACGAGTTTCGCAACTTCGGATTCGTGGCCCCCGACGGTCTCAAAGACGTGACCGCTGCCTTCCGCGAATACAGCGCGCTGCTGGAAGGCTACGAGCGCTCAGCGGCGCGTGATCGCCCGCAATGGGTGGTCGAGATGGATCGCTTCTGGCGGACCCAGCAGGGCGGCGGCGATCCCATTGCCCACTGGCTGACCATTCCGCTGCTGCACTTCGAGCCACCGGCCATGTGCGTTCGCCGCTTCTGGTCCGGGATCAATCGACTCTCGGCGGAGTTTCCGGGGGCCCGGCTGGCCATCGCCACGCACTCCGGGTGCATCCGGGCGTTTGCGGTCAGTTCCCTGGGCTACGACCCCGGCGAGCCGTACAACACCGAACACGTTCGCGTGAAGCTGCTGGCTGAAGACGACCGAACGACCAATGGGCGTGACGCCACCGTGTCCTATCGAAACCGGGTCCAGGAGGTGAAGGTGCCCCAGATTGACCAACTTCCCACATGGAAGGTTGACGATGACTGGGCCGGCTTCGTTTCGACGGCCACCCCATCGGCTGCGGCTGCGGGGGGCGGGGGCGCATGACCGCGCGGTGCCGTCCAGGCTCAATGAGGGGGAAGCAGAAATGTGTGAGTCATGTCCGATCGTGGACTGGGAAAAGGAGCTGCCTGATGTCCGATCATTCACGGCCAGAAGGGTGGACGCCGCAATGACCGAGCACATCGTCTGGTTCGATCGCTACGACCACGATCACAAACCTTTCGTCGGCGGCAAGAACGCCAGCCTGGGCGAAATGATGATGGCCGAACTGCCAGTACCTCCCGGCTTTGCGGTGACCACTGTTGCCTATGACCGCATCTGGCGCAACGAGAAGCTGGTGCATGAGGTCAACGATCTGCTGCGGAGTATCGATCACGATGACTTCGCAGCCAACGTGAAGATCTCCAACCGCATCCGTGCCCTGGTGGAAGCCGAACCGGTGCCGGATGCAGTTGCTGCCGACATCCAAGAGGCCTACGACGCGCTGGGTGAACACTGTGGTGTGGACAACGTTGCGGTTGCGGTCCGCTCATCGGCCACCGCCGAAGATCTGCCGGACGCGTCCTTTGCCGGCCAACAGGACACCTACCTGTGGGTGGTTGGCGCAGACGCAGTGGTGGAGAACGTGCGCAAGTGCTGGTCGTCGATCTTCACCGACCGGGCCATCGCCTATCGCCACACCATGGGGTACCTGCATCAGGCCATTTCCATGTCTGTTGGGGTGCAGAAGATGGTGGACCCCATTGCCTCGGGCGTGGCGTTCACTCTCAACCCGACCAATGGGGATCGATCGCAGGTGGCCATCGACGCTTCGTGGGGATTGGGTGAGGCGGTTGTCTCCGGCGAGGTGACGCCGGACAACTTTCTGGTCGACAAGGTGCTGCGCGAGGTTATCTATCGCAAAGTCTCGGACAAGGGAACTGAGTACTGCCTGACCGACTCCGGCTCGGTCGAGAAACTGGAGATCACCGGCGACCGCCGGACGGCGCCGTCGGTGACTGATGACGATCTGACCGCCATTGCGATCCTGGCTCGGCGGGCGGAGAAGCACTACGGCTCACCGCAGGATGTGGAGTGGGCGTTGGACAAGCATCTACCGGCGGGGGAGAACGTGGTGATGCTGCAGAGCCGACCAGAAACGGTGTGGTCTCAGAAGCCGAGAGCATCGGTGACCAAAGGCAGGTACGACCCGATGTCATCCATTGTTTCGACGCTGGTGTCACCACTCCACGACAGGAATGCCACCTAGCCAACAACCAGACGCAGGACAGAGCCTGACCAGGAAACTGGCTGCGTGCAACGCTTCGGGCGAGCGCCAGCGAAATCGAGTAGGGAAAACCGAATAGGAAACTGGCTGCGTGCAACGCTTCGGGCGAGCGCCAGCGAAATCGAGTAGGGAACACCGAATAGGAAACTGGCTGCGTGCAACGCTTCGGGCGAGCGCCAGCGAAATCGAGTAGGGAACACCGAATAGGAAACTGGCTGCGTGCAACGCTTCGGGCGAGCGCCAGCGAGTCCGAACAATACATACAGGGGGAATACCGAAATGAGCAAGAGCTTTCCAAGTCCATTTGAGATCGAGGGGCCCGCGGACATCGAGGGGTGGGAGGATCTGTACAACTACTCCTCGTCGTTCAGCGAGTACCGCAAGGACTATGAGGACAACCGCTTCTGGTTCTGGGACTCCATGCACTGGGGGAAGGCGCTCACGCCATGGGACGCAACGTTCATGGAAGCCGCCATTGCTGCGCTGAGTCAGATGAACAGCCGTCACTACCGGATTCCTCCTGCCGACGGTGTGGACTTCCGTATTCTCTACGGGTATCCGTACCTGTCACCGGTGGGTGTTGATCCGTCTCAGATCGAAGCCCGGGTTCCGCAGTTCATGGAGCGGGCAGGCCACTACTTTGGCAACTGGGACAGCCTCTATGAGAGCTGGCTGGGCAAGGTGAAGTCCACCATCGAAGAGTTCGAAGCGCTGGACTTCAACCCGCTTCCGGAAATGGAAGAACTCGAGATCATCACCGGTGGCACGGCAATGGGCTCGGGCACCCGCCTGATGGCGGAGTACAACAAGTTCAAGAACCTGATCATGCAGGCGTGGAGCTACCACTTTGAGTTCCTCAACCTCGGCTATGCCGCGTACCTGGACTTCTTCGGGTTCTGTAAAGAGGCCTTCCCGTCCATTCCGGATCTGGGGATCGCCAAAATGGTGGCGGGCGTGGAGGTTGACCTGTTCCGCCCCAACGAGGAACTGAAGAAGCTGGCCCAGAAAGCGGTGGACCTGGGCATCGCCCGAGCGTTTGATGATCCGCACCACGTGGTGCTCGACGGTGACGCCGGCGCCCAGTTCCAGGCGGCATGGGACCGGGCCAAGGACCCGTGGTTCAACTTCACCTCGGGGAACGGCTTCTACCACTTCGACAAGATCTGGGTGGAGAACCCGGACATTCCCTACACGTTCATCAAGGACTACATCGCCAGGATCGAAGCGGGCGAAGACATCAGCCGTCCCATCGAGGCGATCCGGCAAGAGCGGGATCGGGTGGTGAGCGAGTACCGGGATCTCCTGGGCTCTGACGAAGATCGGGAAGCCTTCGACGGCAAGCTCGGGCTGGCCCGGGTGGTGTTCCCGTATGTGGAGAATCACAACTTCTATATCGAGCACTGGACCATGTCCGTGGTTTGGCGCAAGCTCAAGGAGCTGGGCGCCACGCTCGAAAAGGACGGCCTGCTCGCCAGCGCTGACGACCTGTTCTTCATCCGCAAGGAAGAGGTGGACGAGGTCCTGTGGGACTACTACGCCAACTGGGCGGTCAACAGTCCAACCGCATCGGCCGCGCACTGGGGTCCGATCATCGAGAAGCGTCGTGCCATCCACGAAAAGCTGAGTGCCTGGAAAGCGCCCAAAGCTCTGGGTGAGCCACCAGAAGTCATCACCGAACCGTTCACCATCATGTTGTGGGGGATCACTTCTGAGTCCGTGTCCAACTGGCTTGGATCTGACGGGGGCGCCGACGGCGAGTTGACCGGGATGGCTGCGTCCCCCGGAATCGTGGAGGGTATTGCCCGCATTGTGTTCGATCCTGAGGACGTCAACGACCTGGAGCAGGGCGAGATCCTGGTGGCCCCCATCACCGCGCCGAGTTGGGCTCCGGTCTTCCCCAGGATTCAGGCGTGTGTCACCGACATTGGCGGGATGATGAGTCACGCCGCCATCGTGTGCCGGGAGTACGGCGTCCCGGCGGTGACCGGCACCGGCTTCGGTACCGACAAGATCAAAACGGGCGACCGGATTCGGGTGGACGGTTCATCCGGCACGGTCACCATTCTCTGACGTCTCTTACATCTCTGACCGCAAGGCTCCCGGGGTCAATCTCCGGGGCACAATTCCTCAGGAGCACCTCATGTTGACTCAGCAAGAAAACGACATGCTGACCCAGGTCGGCCCCGGCACCCCGATGGGCGCGGTCCTGCGTCACTACTGGTATCCGGTTGCGATGGTTCGCGAGCTCGACGAGTTCCCGATCAAGCAGATCCGGTTGCTGGGTGAGAACTGGGCGGTCTTCCGCACCGAAGACGGCGACTACGGCATCGTCGATGAGCGCTGCCCCCATCGCGGGGCTTCGCTGGTCTACGGCATCGTGGAGAAGGACGGTCTGCGCTGCGGCTACCACGGGTGGAAGTTCGACACCGAAGGCACGTGCGTGGAGATTCTGGCGGAGCCGGACTCGTCGGCGAAGTTCCGTGAAGGCTGTGGCGTCCGGTCGGGTTCGGCCGAGGCCCTGGGCGGAATGGTCTGGGTCCACGTGGGTGAGGGTCCGGCTCCGCAGCTGCCCCGCTATGAGGCCTACGTAATGGACGGGGTTCGGGACATCGGGCACTCGATGCTCCCGTGCAACTGGCTCCAGATCATGGAGAACGCGGTTGATCCGTATCACGTGGAGGCCCTTCACGGAAACTACTTTGAGTTCATTGCCAAGTGGAAGAATATGGACATGCCGAGTGCCTTCGGCGGCAACAAGCACCAGAAGGTGGCGTTCGATCCGTTTGAACACGGCATCATCAAACGGCGGTTGCTGGTGGGTCAGGACGAGGAGTCCGACGACTGGAAGATCGGCCATCCGCTGGTGTTCCCCTACAAGATGTGGGTGGGTGGCAATGGCGTGTTCCAGATGCAGATCCGGGTGCCCGTGGACGACACCCACACCCACATGATCTTCTACACCGTGCATGCCCCCGAAGGTGGTGTGATTCCCGAGGACCCCCCGTGCATCGACTACGAGTACGAGTGGATCGATGAGGACGGCACCTACATCGTGGACTACATCGAAGGCCAGGACATCATGGCGTGGGTGACCCAGGGCGAGATTGCCGATCGGGTCAACGAGAAGATCACCAAGAGCGACGTGGGCGTGATTGCGTGCCGCCGGATGTTCAAAGAACAGATCGAGCGGGTGGCCGAAGGGCGAGACCCGATCGCGGTGATGCGCGACGAACACGATGTCATCAAGTTGCCGCTGGAGAGATCCAAGTTCGGGCGCGGTGCCGAGTTCGCCACGCAGTGGATTGACAACGGCTCCATGAAGTACAGCCCGCAGGCCGAGTACATGAAGAAACTGCACACTGACGCCCAGGCGGCGCGGAAAGAACTGGAGTCCTCGTGACCATTGATCACGCCCACTGGGCCCAGTACCTGCTGGCTGGTGTGGATGAGCGCAAAGCAGTTCACGCCATCACCAAGCAGGTGGACGAGTTGTCCCTCGAAGATGCGTACGCGATTCAGGCTGCGCTGCTGGAATTGCAGCTGGGTCGCGGAGACACGCTGGCCGGGGCGAAGCTCGGGCTCACATCGGTGGCGAAGCAGGAGCAGATGGGCGTGGATGAACCGGTGTATGGCTGGGTTCCTGCCGCATCAATCCTGCCCAGTGGTGAAGCGTCGCTGGGGGCACTGATTCATCCGCGGTGCGAACCGGAGCTGGTCTTTCTGTTGGCACAGGACCTGGCCGGTCCGGGGATCACCGGTGATGACGTGCTCGACGCCACCGCGGAGATCGTTGGCGGCATCGAGGTCATTGACTCCCGGTATGAGGCGTTCTCGTTTACGCTGCCGGACGTCATTGCGGACAACACGTCGGCCGCTCGGGTGGTCATTGGCAGCGATGGCGTTGCGCCTCGGGAAGCCGACCTGACCACGCTGGGATGTGTCTTCGAAGTGGACGGTGAGGTGAGCGGAACCGCCACCGGCGCGGCTCTGCTGGGCGACCCGGCCGGGTGCGTGGCCATGCTGGCCAACCATCTGGGCAAGCACGGTCAGAAGCTCGAAGCCGGTTGGCTGATCATGGCCGGCGCCGCCACCCCGGCCCAGCCGCTCAATGTGGGTACCACTGCGGTGGCCCGCTACAGCCACCTTGGTTCGGTGGAACTCCGCGGAAAGGCCTGAAGATGCCACTGGTGAACGTGCACATGGCCGAAGGTCGATCGCCCGAAGCCAAGAAGGCGCTCATGGACGCCATCACTGATGCGATGCAGGAGCACATCGGCGCGCCGCGGAATGCGGTGCGGGTGTGGATCAACGAGTTTCCCAACACGGACTTCATGGCTGGCGGCGAGTTGCTCAAAGACAAGCAGGAGCGCCTGGCCCGAGAGTCAGCGGAAGCGGCGGAGATGGCTGGCAAGGAGAAAGGCAATGGTTGATACCGCACTCATTGAGCAGGCCGCTGCGCAGATTCGCGCAGCGGCCGAGTCCCGAACGCCGTGCGGTCCTGTCCGCGACATCGTGGGGACCGAGACCGACATCGACGTTGGCTACGCGGTTCAGGACGTCAACACGAAGGCCGACGTGGCGGCCGGTCGGCGGATCTCGGGCCGCAAGATTGGAATAACGTCCAAAGCGGTGATGGAGCAGGTGGGCGTCGACCAGCCGGACTTCGGCACCCTCTTTGTGGACATGGAGTACGGCGACGGTGTGTCCATCAAACCCGGTCGCTTGATGCAGCCCCGAGTGGAAGGTGAAGTTGCGCTGGTTCTTGACCGTGACCTGGACCACGCGGTTCACAGCTTCAACGACATCATTCGAGCCACCGCCTATGCGCTCCCATCCATCGAGATTGTGGACAGTCGCATTTCCGGGTGGAACATTCGCATCGTCGACACGGTGGCCGACAATGCCAGCTGCGGCTTGTACATCCTGGGAGGGAAACCGGTCCCGCTTCGGGATGTGGATCTGCGGACGATTCCCATGCGGATGGATGTGGACGGCGAGACCGTGGCCACCGGCGAAGGCGCAGCCTGCCTTGGGCACCCGCTGAACGCGGCCCGCTGGCTGGCCGACGTCATGTCCAACCGCGGCACGCCCCTTCGGGCCGGCGACGTGGTGATGACCGGTGCGCTGGGCCCAATGAAGCCGGTGACTGCGGGCAGCACGGTGGTCTGTGACTTTGGACCGCTTGGCACCGTCACCACCCACCTCGAGGCGTAAGGCAACCATCATGAAAACCGCAATCATCGGGTCGGGCAACATCGGCACCGACCTGCTCATCAAATCCCGCCGGTCCTCCGAGACGGTGGAGGTCATTGCCATGTGTGGCATTGACCCGGACTCCGACGGTCTGGCCCGGGCTCAGCGCCTGGGCGTTGCGACCACGGCCGAGGGTATCGAGGGCCTGGTGGCGCTCGACGAATTCGCTGACGTGAAACTGGTGTTTGATGCCACCTCAGCCGGAGCGCACACCCGGCACGACGAAGTCCTTCGGGCCCATGGAAAACGCATCCTTGACCTCACCCCGGCGGCGGTCGGCCCCTACGTCGTTCCCACGGTCAATATGGACGACCATGTGGACTCGCCCAACATCAACATGGTCACCTGCGGCGGACAGGCCACGGTACCGATGGTGGCTGCGGTCAACGCAGTTGCTCCGGTGGAATACGGCGAGATTGTGAGCTCGGTCGCGTCGGTCAGCGCCGGCCCCGGCACCCGGGCCAACATCGACGAGTTCACCGAGACCACGGCCAAAGCGTTGGAGGTCGTGGGCGGCGCCCGTCTGGGCAAAGCCATCATCGTGCTCAACCCCGCCGACCCACCGCTCATCATGCGCAACACCGTCTTCTGTCTCACCCAGAGCGGCGACCCCGAGGACTTCCGTCGTTCCATCGGGGACATGGTCGATCGGGTTCAGCAGTACGTTCCCGGCTATCGGCTGAAACAGGAGGTCCAGGTCGACCCGATCACCGAGTCTGATCCGGTACGCATCCCGGAGCTTGACCGCAAGTTCACCGGCTGGAAGATCTCGGTCTTCCTGGAGGTCGAAGGCGCCGGGCACTACCTGCCGCCTTACGCCGGGAACCTGGACATCATGACCAGTGCGGCCATTCGCACCGCGGAGCAGATTGCGGCTCGGGCCCGAGTATGACCGAGGCTCCGGCCGGCCGGCTCTACATCCAGGACGTCACGCTTCGCGACGGCATGCACGCCATTGGTCACCGCTATGGCATCGACCACGTGCGCCAGATCACCCGAGCTCTCGACGAGGCCGGGGTGGACGCCATCGAAGTCACCCACGGCGACGGACTCGGCGGGTCGTCGTTCAACTACGGGTTCGGAGCGCACACCGATTGGGAGTGGCTGGAAGAAGCTTCGTCCATCATTAACAACGCCGCGCTGACCGTCCTCCTGGTCCCCGGCATTGGCACCATCGGCGACCTGGTGCAGGCCCATTCGTTGGGGGCAACCTCGGTTCGGGTGGCCACCCACTGCACTGAAGCTGACGTGGCTGCGCAGCACATTGACAAAGCCCGAGAGCTGGGCATGGACGTCTCCGGCTTTTTGATGATGTCGCACATGAACGAGGCTGAACCGCTGGCCCAACAGGCGTTGCTGATGGAGAGTTACGGCGCTCATTGCGTCTACATCACCGACTCCGGTGGTCGCCTCACCATGGGCGATGTGCGGGACCGTATGTGGGCGTACCGAGAGGTGCTCAAGCCCGAGACCCAGATCGGCATTCACGCCCATCACAATCTGACCTTCGGTGTGGCCAACTCGGTGGTTGCGGTGGAGGAGGGGTGCATCCGGGTTGACGCCTCGCTGGCAGGTATGGGAGCCGGAGCCGGGAACTGCCCCATCGAAGCGTTTATTGCCGTGGCCAACCTCGAAGGTTGGGAGCACGGGTCCGATGTGGTCGCCCTCATGGACGCGGCCGAAGAGCTGGTTCGTCCACTGCAGGATCGACCCGTCCGCGTGGACCGGGAGACCTTGTCGCTGGGTTATGCCGGGGTGTACTCCAGCTTCCTACGTCACGCCGAAGCCGCAGCCGAACAGTACGGCCTGGACACGCGGGACATTCTCATGGAGTTGGGCGAACGCCGCATGGTTGGCGGCCAGGAAGACATGATCGTCGACGTCGCCCTGGACCTGGTCAAGAAGAACGCCTGACTCCTGCGGGCGCTACCCAAGGCTGTTCGTCTGGATGAAGCGGTGGAGCTTGATCTCGCCGAGGGCGTTGAGATTCCGGTAGCCAGCTCACCGATTCTCTGGCCGAACAGAAATTCGTGTCAACGCTGGTGACGCCGTTGTTCGTCCTTATGACATGGAACAACTCGCAACACAACCCGAGCTGGCGCTGGCGGGCGCTCGCCTCAGCGTCTCCGCAGTGAAGATAGAGCCGGATCTGCGCACCACGCTCGCCGGTCTGCATGCCGAACACTGGGCCTCGCTGGTCCGGTCGGCCGAGTGGATCGTTGGCGACAGGGGGCTGGCCGAAGAGATCGTTCAGGACGCGTTTGTACGCCTGGTCGAGAACTGGTCCCGGCTCAAAGATCCCGGCGCAGCGCCAGCCTGGCTGCGCAAGACGACCGTCAATCTCTGCCGGTCCCGGGTCCGCCGGTTTGTCATCGGGCGGCGAAAGCGGGACCAACTCGGAGCCTCGCTCCGGACTGTCGATCCCTCCTCGAAACGGCTGGGTGAGGAACTCGCCGATGGTCCTCTGGGCCAGGCGATCCGTCGGCTGCCGGATCGCCAACGCGAGTGCGTGGTGTTGCGCTTTGTGCACGACCTCTCGCTGGACGACGTTGCCGCCACGCTCGGCATTTCGCCCGGCTCTGTGAAAACCCATCTGCACCGAGCTCTCGCCCGCCTCAAAGACACGCACCCGGTCCCCGCCGCGGGATCACTGCTGAACCCAACCGTCCCCACCAACGCCACAGCCTCGAAGGAATCCTGATTATGACTGCATCTTCACTCAATGCCGGCACCGCCGCTATCGAACAGCACCTGGCCGCAGTGATGCCGGCCACTGGTGGTCACCACTCTGCCAGCGCGACCGCCATGGTCGAAGACATCTTCGCCACCGTTGACCGACGCGGCCATCGCCAGCGAAATCTGTTTGGCCTGGCCGCCATCCTGCCGGTGCTGGCACTGGCCGGTGTGGTGGCGAACGACTTCCGTCCCGGAGTCACCACCACCGGGCTGGCGGTGGCTGCCCAGGATCTGGCGCCAGACATCAGCCGACCCGCCACTGCGGCGTCACCGATCACCTTCGATGACCCCACGCCGATGGGTGAGTGGTGGGGGTCGATGATTCTGGAAATGCTCCCGGCCCTGGCGCTGGTGAGTGCCATTATCGGCGCGAGCCTCGTCGTTGGCTCGAAGATCCGCGGCACCCGGGGATCCCGGCCGTTGTCCACCGGCCTGCGCCTCTTTGGCGGCGCGGCCCTCGGCGTAATTGCTCTGTTGTCCGCCTGGCTGATGACCTTTGACGTCTGGTTCGTGGCCAGTGCGAGCATGGAACCAACGCTCCCCGTGAGCAGTCAGGTCTTCACCACGCCGATTGGTTCGCTGGAGATCGGTGACGTTGTCGTGCACGGGACGTCTCCTGTGTCGGGGGCGTCTGTCGCTGGTGGCGCATTCGAGGAAGGAGGCGGCGGGGTGGCCGGGATACGACGCATCGTTGGCCTGGCGGGTGACGAGGTTGCGGGCCGCGACGGTCAACTCTTCATCAACGGTCAGATTGTGGACCATCCGAGAGCGGGAGGCATTCCTGACTTCGGTCCGGTGGCGGTTGCTGACGGCGAGGTCTTCCTGATGGGCGACAACCAGCCGATGAGCCGAGACTCCATCGGGGAGGGCCCGTATCAAGCCGACTCGGTCTTCGCCGAGGTGCAGTCAATCGTCGGCTGACCGTCGGTAGCGGCTCCGATATTCTCTGCCCTGCGTCCGCATGCAACCCACGGCAATCGGGCGGACGCAGGGGGAGAGACACACATGGCAACGATCGAGGCTGTCACGGTCTGGCAGCTCACCGACGCCCGGGCCAATGCCACGCCGGATGCGGTGATCGCCGTTGACGACAACGGCCGGGAGATGACCTGCGCGGACTTTCGGGACCGAAGTGAAGTCATGGCGGCCGGTCTGCTGAACGCCGGTGTGACCGCTGGAAGCCGGGTGAGCTGGCAGCTTCCCACCAGCTTCGAGTCGGTCATTCTGTGTGCGGCCTTGTCCCGGCTGGGCGCCCGCCAGAACCCAATCATTCCCATCTACCGGGAGCGCGAAGTGGGGTTCTGTCTCAACCAGACCGAAGCCGAGTTGTTCATCGTTCCCGAGGCGTTCCGTGGGTTCGGCTTTGCGGACATGGCTCGGACCCTGGCGGCTGAGATTGCTGGCTGTGACGTTCTGGTGGTGGGCCCGGATGCCTGGCCCCGTGGTGATCCCGGCGACCTGCCAGGCGTTGCCGCTCTACCCGAAGACGCCGGGACCAGCGGCACGCACTATCCGGCCAACTGGGTGTACTACACCTCCGGCACCACCTCTGATCCCAAAGGTGCCCTGCACACCGACTTCACGCTGATCACCGAAGCCCAGACGATGGTCTACGCGCTGACGCTGACCGACGCCGACAACTGGCCGCTGGTGTTCCCGTTCACCCACATTGGCGGGATCGGCCTGGTTCTGGCCAGCCTGATCACCGGGGCGAAGCTGCTGGTGTCGGACACGTTTGATCCCGTCGCCACCCCCGCCTTCCTTTCCGCCAAAGACATGACGGTGGGCGGCTCCGGGGCATACTTTTTCATGAGCTACCTGGCAGCGCAGGCCCAGCAGCCGGACACGCCACTGTTTCCCAACCTGCGCACCACCACTGGCGGGGGATCGGTAACTCCGCCGGGGCTGCACGCCCGGGTCCGGGATGAACTGGGCGGCATGGGCATCCAGACCAGCTACGGACTCACCGAGATTCCCATCTGCACCTACGGTCGGCCCGACGACCCCGAAGACATGTTGGACAGCACCGAAGGCCGGGCAGTAGCGGGCTATGACTTCAAGGTTGTTGACGCAAACGAGAACCCGGTGCCCGACGGCATCGAAGGCCAATTGCTGGTTCGGGGGCCAAGCCGATGTGTTGGTTATCTGGACCGCTCTCTTGACGCCAGAGCCTTCGACAACGATGGCTACTTCCGCACTGGCGATCTGGGTGTGCGGACCCCGGAGGGTTTCATCTCGATCACCGGTCGGGTCAAGGACGTGATCATCCGCAACGGCGAGAACATCTCAGCCAAGGCGGTGGAAGACCTTCTCTTCTCCCATCCGCTGGTCCGGGAGGTGGCTGCCATTGGCGTGCCGGATCCCAAGACCGGCGAGCGATGCTGCGCGGTCCTGGCCCTCAACGATCGGGACGTTTCGTTGAGCATGGAGGACGTCAGGGAATTCCTGATCGACAAGGGGCTGATGCGCCAGATGATCCCCGAACAGCTGGAGTTTGTGGACATGTTGCCGCGCAACCCGGCCGGCAAAGTCCTGAAGAAAGATCTCCGCATCCAGTTCGGTTCCTGAGACGAGGCCCGCGCCTGCGCCGTCCCGTACACTCGAGCCATGAAGGCAGTTGTGATGTACATGAGTCGGACCGGCAACACCGAACGAGCCGCAGAGCTTGTTGGTGCGGAGCTGGTGGAGCGCGGGGTGCAGACGGTGGTTCGCCCCATCGATGGTCTCGACTACAACGAGGTGGCCGACGCCGACCTCATCTGTGTGGGGACCTGGGTGGACGGCATCATTTTGTTTGGTCACCGCGCCGGCGACACCGCCAGGATCAGCCGCGGCCCCGCCCTCTGGGACAAACCGGTGGGGGCGTTCATGACCTATGCGCTGCACGCCGGGAAAGTACTGCAGAGCTACCAGCGATTTCTGGAAGACGACATGGGTGCCAAGGTCGTGGCCGGGGCGCTGATGAAGCGGGGCGAGCTGGACCTCAACGTGGGTGAGTTTGTGGACCAGCTCATGAAGCAGATGGAACGGGAGCCGGCCAAACGGTTCTCCGCCATCTTTTAGAGACACAGGCCAACGGCCATGACGGACCTGAGCCGGTATACGGCGCTCAATGATCTCACGGGTCAAACCGCGCTGGTCATCGGTGCCGGCAGCGGCATTGGCCGCGCCGGTGCGGGGGCCCTGGCCGCCAACGGTGCGGACGTCATCTGCGCTGATCTCTCCGTTGACGCGGCGAACGCCACCGCCACCGAGATCATCAACGGCGGCGGATCGGCCCGGTCGGTTGTGATCGACTTGGGCAGTTCAACGTCGGGCCCGGAACTGATTGCTGGCCTGGATCGCCTGGACGTTCTGGTCACCACGCCCGCCATCAATGTGCGCAAACGACTGCTTGATGTTTCCGAAGAAGAATTTGCCCGAGTGATGGACTTGAATCTCACCGGTAGCTTTCGGGTACTCAAAGCCGCTGGCGCGAAAATGTCGGAAGCAGGGCGGGGGTCCATCATTGCCATCTCCTCCATCCGTTCCCAGGTGGTGGAGCCGGGCCAGGGGGTTTACGCGGCCACCAAAGCCGGTGTACTGCAGATGGTGCGAGCGTTGGCTGCTGAACTTGGCCCGGTTGGAATTCGAGTCAACGCGCTGGCGCCCGGGGTGGTGGAGACACCGCTGACTGAGCAGATCCAGTCGGACCCGGAGTGGTATGACGCCTACGCCAACAAAGGCGCGCTCGGTCGGTGGGCCCAACCCGACGAGATGGCAGGACCGATCCAGTTCCTGGCGTCGGATTCGTCATCGTTTGTGACCGGTTCACTGCTGGTGGCTGACGGTGGATGGTTGGCCGTTGATGGTCGCTTCACGCCGCCGCTGTAACCCATGAGCAGAAACAACACGACGATCACCGCGATCCCCGGCGTCACCGTTGGACACTGGACCCAACCAGACCGGACCGGTTGCACGGTGCTCCGATTCCCGTCTGGCAACACGGCAACCTGTGAGGTTCGTGGCGCCGCGCCCGGAACCCGCGAGACCGCACTTCTGGCCCCCGGGATGACGGTGGCATCGTGTGACGCAATCGTGCTCACTGGTGGTTCTGCCTTTGGCCTGGCCGTGGGCGATGGCGTGATGGCTGCGCTGCGAGCCGAGGGCGTGGGCTTCGAAACGGCCGGGGGAGTGGTTCCCATTGTGCCGGTCGCGGTGATCTTCGATCTGGTCGAAGACGCGCCGTTGGTCCATCCGACCGCCACGTCGGGCGCAACGGCGCTGGCCGCGTGCTCCCGTGAACCGGTCTCCCAGGGCCTGGTGGGTGCGGGCACCGGAGCCACCGTGTCCAAGTGGCGGGATGCTCGCCAACCCGGTGGCCTGGGAAGTGCGGTGGCCACGGTTGGCGACGTGAGCGTCGGTGCGCTGGCGGTTGTCAACGCCACCGGCGACCTGTTCTCGTTGGCCGGTGATGCACTGACCGGCGGTCCGCACACCCCGGACGCCCCGGTGCATCCGGCGGCGGGCGAAAATACCACCCTGGTCGTTCTGGCCACCGCCACGCCATTCACCGGAGGCCAGCTGAGCAGGCTGGTCGTGCGAGCTCACGATGCGATGGGGGCTTGTATCCGTCCGGTGCACACGCGGGTGGATGGCGACATCTGCTTTGCGGTCTCGTGCCCGCCGGACGTGGACGATTCGGACGGATCGCCGGGGGAGGCAGATGCGCGCGTTGACGCCGGGGGCGAGGCGGCGTTCGCAGCCGTTGGGTTGGCGATTGCCAACGCCTTGACCCGCTGACTCAGGCGGCCGGGCCCGGGGCACGACCCGTGCGACCATCGTGCGGGCAAGCTCATTGGTGCCAAGCGCGGGCAGACATTCTCTGCGCACCTGGTTTACGAGCCTGACCGGGCATGTGATCTGAGTGGCCCATGCAGTGGGCAGATTCTCCCACCGATATAAACCCGAACAGGCTGCTCAGTCCGTTAGGTTTGTGGACTGAGACAATGGGGTCTCAACACAATCAGGAGAAATGCCATGGGTGCACAATGGGGTGCAACTGATGTCGCCGCGGAGCTTTCCGCTGGATTCGGTCTGGATCAGATCGACATTCGGTACGGGTTGAGCCAGGACGAATTGTTCTACGCGGCCATCGAGAACGACCGGGGTCGCGTCGAAGTCGACGGACCAACCGATGCGCAAAAGGCCTTTCCCACCGCCCTTGGTGTGGATGGGCCGCTGGTGTACTACACCGACCCGCAATGCACGGGGCGACCCGTGCTTGACACCTTCGGGGTGTCTCGCCCGAGCGTGGATGACATGTGGTGGAAAGACAGTTTCGCGCCGTTTGATCCGGACGCATTTGACTCGCTGTTGCCCCGGGTGATTGAACACCTCAAAAACAAGCGGGCGACCATGTACGTCACCGACGTCTTCTGCGGATGGGATCCGGATTTCGCCGAGCCGTACCGCTTCGTTGGCGAGTACGCGACCCACGCCTACTTTTGCAACATTATGTTTGCGCCGCCAACGGTTCGACCGGATGTGGACCGCCTGGCCCACGGGTGGACCCTGATCAATGCGCCGTCATTCATCTGTGACCCCACTCGTGACGGGACTCGTTCCAACCGGGCGGTCATCATTGACGCCGAGAAGCGCACCGCGCTGGTCCTCGGCCCCGCCGACTACTGCGGTGTCAACAAGAAGACGATGTTCACTCTGATGAACTACGTGCTTCCCAGCAAAGGCCACCTGAGCATGCATTGCTCGGCCAATGTGGGCCATGACAATGATGCGGCGATTCTGTTTGGCTTGTCCGGCACCGGGAAGACGACCTTGTCGGCTGATCCGCATCGCAAGCTGATTGGTGACGATGAGCATGTGTGGACCGAATCCGGCGTCTTCAACCTTGAGGGCGGTTGCTACGCCAAGTTGATCGACCTGAACAAGAACGCCGAACCGGTGATTGCCGCGGCGCTCTCGATGAAGGGGACGTTGATCGAAAATGTGCCGGAGGTGCTTGGCAAGTCAATCGAAGACACCGACCCCCAGGAGTTCGATCTGACCGACGGCAGCCGCACCGCCAACACCCGCTTTGCCTATCCGCTGGGGTGCAATCCTGATGTTGCCGACGGAGCTGCGGGTCCGCATCCGCAGACCATTGTGCTGTTGACCGCCGATGCGTTCGGTGTCCTGCCACCGGTTTCGCTGTTGACCGAAGACGAGGTTATGTACCACTTCGTCACCGGCTTCACCTCCAAGCTGGCCGGCACCGAGGTGGGAGTGACCGAGCCCGAAGCGACCTTCAGTTCATGCTTTGGTGAACCGTTCATGGCTCACAAGGCCAGCGTCTATGCCGAGTTGTTGAAGAAGAAGATGGGCCGGCATCACACGCGGTGCGTTCTGTTGAACACGGGTTGGTCCGGCGGGCCTTATGGCAAAGGTGACCGGATGTCGCTCAAGGACACCCGGGCGTTGTTGGACGCCGCACTCCGCGGTGACTTTGATGAGGTCGCAACCGACACGTCACCGATTCTTGGCTTGACGATCCCCACCACCTGCGACGGTGTGGATGACGCAATCCTCAATCCGCGTGGCACCTGGGACGACCCCGAGGCTTACGACATATCGGCTACCCGCTTGCGGGACCTGTTCCGTTCCAACTTTGAGACCAAGAACTACGCGGATCTGGGAATCCCGGCCGCACTCTGATCGACCAGGACTCGGATCCAGCAGGACTCTGATCCACCAATCTGACCAACCCGCCACACATCGGTACCTGGAAGCTGCGGCGCCGCCAGGTACCGATGTGCAGGTCCCGCCTGGTTCTGGCCTCCGATGTTGGCGCCGTCGGGAACACCGTCGTTGTTGTCGTCGGGGTTCCGATTGTCGGTGATCAACTCAAACCCAATCAGGTAGCTGGCATAACCGCCACCAGGCCGAGGGTCAGCTTCGATCCGATCAGCGTGCGGGGTCTCGGACCAGATGGATCCTTGAATGTTCCGGTCTGGCGTCGGCGAGCCATTCAGACTGCGTGACCGCCCGCCGACACGACAGCATCACCGCAGTCACCTCCGCCGGTGGCGGCGGCATCCCCATCTGATGGGAACCCGCTGGCAAATCGATGTGGCTTTGGTCAGGCCCGAACTCGGCGCCGCAGAGCCGTGGTGTTGACGCTGCGAACTCGACGAACAGTAGCGGTATTAAGCGATGTGAACGGTTGCCGGTCGATCTGCACTGTTGTTGAGCCACCCGTGAGGGACGACAGCGAGCAAAACTGGGCGGGCTACGCGCGCACATGTGTAGGGGGCACGGCCTCTGATCTGGATGTGTCGATCTGAGCGCTCCCATTGCCAATCGACGTCTTCAAAGGACACGGTCATGGTGCGGGAATCGGCAGTGCGCTGGATGTCGGCGTGTTGAGGCCCGGCGCTCAGTGCTGTGAAGGATTGGGCGCCGCATGTTCGCCCAACGTCAATTGCGAGGTGGGTGAACGAGATCGTCGTCTCATATCGGTCACCGACGTGAGCCACCTCCAAGACCGCACTTGTTGGGTGAAGGGCTGCTCGTGCTTCTGCGACAAAGTCGCGCTCGAGTTCGACGATTGGGTCTCCGTCGTCTGTGAGGTCCACCATCGTCGGCAAGAAGGCGGGCTGTGCAACAACAAGGGTATTCGGCTTGCGCGCAGCGGCCAGCAGCGCATGTGCAAGAGCTTTGTTCGTTTCCGTCATCGAACCGCCCCAGGCGTAAACCGCAACAACGTCGGGTGGTCGTTCCGCGAACTTCTCTACAAGAACTCGCCAGATTGCCAAGTCGAATCCATCCGGGTTTGTGCTTTCGAATGTGGGCATCTCAGGTTTCCTATTTGTATCGGGCGTATGCAATCTGCTTGAGGATTGGTGATCGTTGCAGTTGCGCGCGCCAAGCCGACCACCGCCGCTCGGACCGCCGCATGAAAGTCCTCGAAGGTCATGACGGTGCGAATGGGGCAGGCGGATGGCGACTGCGCCCCACCGCCCCGGTTTGTCCATGGCCCCGGAAGGTTCGTCGGGCTGGTCCACGGCGACAGTCTCGCACTACGTCCATCCGGCGTCAGACCGGAAAATCCCAGCTTTACAGATGGACCCTTTTTGTACACAGAACTCTATGCCTTCTTATGCATAAGGGGTTGTGTGTATGTCTGGACTGGGAGAACCGACCCCAATGCGCCCTGCGCCGGGTGCGCAGAATGCCAAGGTCGACAACGCAAAAGGGCTGGCTACCGCCCATCAGCTTGGAGAGCGCGTTGACGAGCTGGCGGCGGGTCATCCCGGCGCCAGCTTCGGATTCCGTTCGATGCTGCTGGAGTTACTCGCTCGGCTCGGGGACCAGATCGCTGTGATGGAGCAGGCTGAGAAAGGACTTCAGAGCTTGGAACTTGTTCCCGGCCTCTCACCCGGTCAAGTCGAACGACTCGCATCTCTCTGCGCGGACCTTGCCGCCGACCGTCTATCCGCCATCGCGGCGACAGCGGAGGCGCAGGCTCTCCTGGCGAGCGCCGAACCGTCTATCTGAGGCTTTGCCCGGGCGCAGACAGTACCCAGCGCAGCCGTTAGCCGAGATCACCAGTTGCTCCCGGATCAGGATGCGATTTCGCCAATCAGGCAGCCGAGTACCGAGTTCTCTTCGGCCGGGTTGGCGTGGTAGTGGTAGCCCAGTTCGTCGGTGGTGTGGCCGCCGCATTCGTCCAGGTCGGCGACCGTCTCATCGGAAGCGGCGCTGTAGATACCAAACCCGTCGAGGGCGTAGCCGAAGATGTT
>Ga0209187_1000211_pt1 | contig 126750 bp, 81 predicted proteins | sample BantaG_FD_187430 | JGI IMG/M metagenome (GOLD analysis project Ga0209187, IMG submission 187430) | Marine algal microbial communities from Bantry Bay, Ireland - BantryBay_4 metaG (SPAdes) (version 2) | ecosystem: Host-associated > Algae > Red algae > Unclassified | place: Bantry Bay, Ireland...
TGTAGCGATATTATCACCACTTTCTAATTCGTAGTATAGTACTCCTTCAACACCAACTTGTGTTTTAGTCAATACTATTTCATTATATCCTTTTACATATGTGCCAGTCATTGTCATAATTGACTTTCCAGCTACATCGTATACTGATAATCTTGCAGTACCTGACTCTGGCAAATTGAATCCTATAATCGTCTCCTCTCCAAACGGATTTGGTGAGTTCTGATATAGATCAAATGCTGAAGTAAGTTCTGTTGAACCAATATTCAAGTTGACGTCTGCTCTATCAAGAGAAACACCGACATAAGCTTCTGCTTTTGTCACACTTGAATTCAAGTTCAATGCTGTGCTTAATTGACCTACTGAAGTAGCTCTAAATACTAGTGTGAATAAAACATCACTTGTACTTATTGCTTGAGCCTCAGCCCAACTCATTGTCAATTGACCTTTGCTAACTCCTACGTTAGTATCAGTAACATCGATCGCACCTGCTGTTACACTTTGTAACTCTAGGCCTGTGTGATTCAATGTAAACTGGTAACCAGAAATTGCATTGAAGTTTTCTGCACTTACAGGTACTGATATTACTTGACCTGCTTCAAACGTATTGTCTTCTGCTGTCAATGTCAATAATCCGTTTGTACGTGTCTCTCCAGTCATTAAGCTATTTGCAACAGCGTCACCACTGATATCACCGATCTTAATACCGATGAAGTTTTCAGTCATCATGTCATTAGACAGATTACTGATAGCGATACTTTCGTTGAAAGGGAATGGATTAGTTGCATCAAAGAATTCTTGTGATGCATCCACAAATCTCCAACTGCTGTTATTAGATAACTCAAGAGTTTTACCTAAGATCAACTCTCTCAACTCTACAAGGTCACTTGCAGAAATAGAACCACTACCATTGATATCCGCAGCTAAGTAGCTGTATGGACTCTCAAATGATGTTAATCCTAGTATGTGCTTCTGAATCAATACGATATCCAATGTACTTACACCGTTCGTATAATCATTCAATTTCTCAGCTCCTAAGTCATAGTCAAATGTCAATGGATTATTACTGAATGCATACTCACCTGCGTCACCTGTTACAGCACTCTTAGGGAATTCTGCTCCTGCATTTCCATTTACTGATACAATTGCATCATCAACCATGTCTCCGAATCTTGTTGCAATGTTACCCGCGATAGTTGCTTGTGAACCGTCACCAGCTTCACCTTCACCTCTACCACAGTCTCCACCAACTAATACACCTACTTGACAGAAATCTGTATTGCCGTCTGAATCTGTAACAAATACATTCAATTCGTAGAAATTCTGTAGATCATCACAGTCGAATGAGAAGTTTGGTGTAGCATCTGCTGCATCACCTCCTGATAGACCGATTGTAAATACAAGGTCATCATCAGCTGTACAATTATCAAAACTTCCTAGATCAAAATCTCCAGCCCAAATGTCAACTCCACCTGTTGTCTCCATGAATGCCGTAGTCACTCCTGAAATACATATAGGTGTTGGTGCTTTTGAATCTCCAAATGTATGTGTCGTTACTGATGTTGTAGAGTTTCCACAACCATCTGTTACTACCCATGTAATCGTATTCACTTCTCCTGGAGAACCTTCTCCTGAACTCATTGTGAATGATGCACCAGTTCCAGTTAATGTAAATGGATCTTGGTCTGGCTCTTCTCTAGTAACAACCCATGTCAATAAGTCTGAACCTACATCTTCACCACCACATGCATCTGTAGCTGTCTGCGTCAATGGTGCAGAACCTGTACAAACACCATCTTGACCTTTAGCTGTATTGCCACCATTAGTTGCAATTGGCGTATCGTCAAATTCTGGAGTTATAGTTGGAGCATTGTCATCTACTACTTTAATCACTTGATCAAATGTGTAGTAACCATCTTCTTCAAACTCACCATCGTCAAATTGGAAGTATCTGATTACACCTGAAGCTTCAGGGCATCCTGCGCATTCTGTGTTGTCAGTCCAATCTTCTACAGCAATGAAATCTTCATCTCCTGTATCATTATCATCATCTCTACCACTTTGGTTTGGATCCCAAGTACACCAGTCAATTACAGTCCATCTTCTGATTATTTTCAAGCAAGCATCTGATGCAGTTACTGTCTCATCCTCTACACTAAAGCCAACTAGACCACATGGATTATCACACCATAGTGGTGCATCCGTTACTGTTCCAGCTGAACATGTGAAAATAGGATTCATTGGTACATCAACATCTTCAAATACTACTAACTCATCGTCAGAATCGCACTCAAGGTTAATGCCTTCTTCAACTTCACCATTATAGTGGATTGGCCACTTAATAGTCATCGGATCGAAAGCACCTTCACCTGTTACAATTATTGTTTGTGTACATCTAGGCTCTCCAGAAGTGTGAGCACCATCACCATCTTGGTCAATGATATACTCTCTTAAGATTTGACCTGTACCACAACCATCTTCTATGACTACATCTTCTCCAATTTGAAGTGCACTAGCCCCAGCGCAAACAGCTGCTATTGGACTTGGAACATCTACTGAATTAGGATCTTCTAAACAAGAAATCTCAACATCTGGGCAAACTAGTGCAGCTGCTGATTTATCAACAACTTGTACTTCAACCATACACTGATTGATGTTACCAGCTGCGTCTGTTACTTGTACGATTACCATCACAGTTTGACCTGCGTCCATACAACAGAATTTCACGAATGGTCCGAAATCATCACCTTCTGGAGAAACTCCCTCTGTGACACAATCTCCGAACTTATCACGCTCTAAGCAAATTGTTTCCCCTCCTGTACACTCATCATCACAACATCCAGTCATACGTGCAACTTCAACAGTTACATCTCCACAACCAGCATCGTTAGATCCAGCGTCAAAAGCATCAGCGAAAATCTTCGCAACACCATCACCACTTTCTGCACCAAGACCTGTCAATGTAACAGTTAAGTTATTGTTACAAACTGGAACTGGAGGTACTAAATCAATTACTGTCAATTCAAATGATGCTGGAGTTGAATTACCACAATCATCTGAAACATTAATATCAATCGTCACTGGATGATCCGTAAGGAAAAGACCTACAATAAAGCCTGATTCAGCATCGTATACACCATGTGATAAATTAACATTGAAATCTATAGTTGTACCGTCACATCCATCTTCAGCATCTGGTAATGCTAATGGATAAACAGCAGTACATGTCCATGGGTCAATTGATACTACATCATCTTTTAAATCTCCAATTTCAGGAGCTTCTGTATCAATAACTTCAATAAACTGAGTTCCTAATTCTATAGGGAACGCATTCGCTGAACACCAGTCAATAACTGACCATTGTCTAATAATTTTGAATCCTGAACCACATGCTTCAAATGGACCTGAGTCTGACATTGAAACAATTAAGTTACAATAGCTACCATCTTCAATATGAACAATTGCAAAATCAGTCGCAGGAATACAAGTAGTGCTCATAACGAATGGTATTAATACATCACCATCATCATTTGCAAGCTCACATGCAACACAGTTTCCATCATCATTGAAACAAATTGGAACACCCATAGCATCAATTGGGTAAGTAGCAGTTACTAAAGAATCATCTAATTCTTTTTCAACAACTGGCAACAACACCCATACTTGATCATCATTGATACCATCTTTATCCGTATCAATATCAATAGCTACAAGTCTGTCAACAGTATCAACAGCTACTTCAAAGTGATCAAGGAAAGAAAATTCTTTCATTCTTGGAATTTCTGTATGCTTATCAGAAAAGAATGGATATGCTAAAGATCCACTACCTGTAGCAGCAAAAATTTCATCTGGAGTTGCTTCCTGTGAAATCTCACCACAATCTAGTGTAGTACTACGTGGAGGTTGAACGAGTAAAGGATTCAATCCCATAATTCCAAAGCCTTGCGTAAGCAATACTTCTTTTGTTACAGCACCATGTCTCTCAACATTTGCTGTATACGTAATTACAGTTGTACCGCTACAAGCATCTCCAGAAGAATCTGTATTTACAATGATATCACCAACAATGTCTAAGAAACATCCTCTGGCAATCATATCTTCAATATCACCTACCGTAATGAAACCATCAGGGAAAGACTGGCTATCATCTTCGCTACACCATGCAATACATGGAACACAATCTGCAACAGTAACAGTCACTGTACAGCTTGCGGATGAAGGAATTTCCGAGCCATCTAAATCTCCAGGACTTGGATTTAAACTTATTGTAACTGTTCCCATGCCGTCTACTCCAATACCATTATCGGCAAAAGAACAGGAAGCATTACACCAACCATCATCTGGAGTTCCCAGCATACCATCATCACCTAAGTCACATGGATATCTTACAAAACCAGGATTTGTACTAATGCTAATTGCTCCACATCCATTAGGCGTGTAATTTAGTGTAGCAGTAGCACCTCCAGTTAAATCTTCTAGATCAACAGTTGTTGAAACTTTAGACCCAGGAGTAACAATACATGGACTTTCTAAGGTTGGCAAAAGATTAAGTTCTACAGTAACTGTTCCCCAACAAGAGTTGCCTGTTGACGTTTCTGTCACTTTATAAGTAACAGGACCTGAGTTTGCTATAGAGCCTAAATTTAATGGGACAAAAGTACTCATAGCGGCAGCATCTATAAAGTCTGCGGCATTGATTACTCCGTCACCGTTTGAATCTTGACCGAATTCTTCCGATGCTGATATAGCACCTCCAGTAAGACTACCTATTTCTACGAGAAAACTTGGGCCCATGGTAACACCAATGGATCCAATATCGCCTTCTAGTAACATGTCTGGTGTAATACCTGAGCAGTCGGAATTCAGTGAGATTTGAACATTGTCATTACAGGCGAGAGTGGGACCACTCTGACTGAACGACAGATGTGGAATCGCTAACATGCAAACTAGCATGAAACAACACCACAAGTGAGTAAAATTCTTCACTTTCATGAGATTGAGTTTTGGTTATTGAATTTTAAAAACAAAAAAAATTGTGTGAATGAATAGGATTATCTTAAAACAAGTATAAAATCTAATGCATTAGATCATACTGTTATTCCGTTTTCGATTTTCGGTTGTTGACTTATCGCTTTATACGAATAAACCATTCAAACAACATAAACTGATAGGAACCTAGATGATTGCAGGGATTTCGTCGATCGCTTGAGCAATAAAAATCTAGTTGATTTCGTCTTTTCAGTCCATGGGTGTGCAACAGAACAGACATACTTTTACGCCTTTGGTGCTCACACCTCCCACAAATATACATTTTCAAATATAAAACACGTATGATTTTGGTAAGGTATTTTTTATATTAATAGAAATGATAATTTGTAATACTCGTTCTAAACTTGAGATTATTTCTAGTATTTCTATAAAAAATATTACGAAAAAATTAGATAAATACTTGACTATCAATCATTTATCGAATTAGAATAACATATATATATTTCTAGAAATTGTTAGAGTTAAAATGTATTGATCTAAAATATAATTGCATTCATGTTGTTTCAAGACAATTGTGTAAAGTCGTTAAAAACTTGTTCAAATATTAAAAAGGCGACATATTTAAGTACCTGAATACCAGTAATTTAAAAATTACAGAATTCTAATTTTTAACAACTGTATAGTTTATGTAATGCAAAGGCATGAATAGAGGTATTATTAATGGTCTAAGTTGTTATCTACTGGAAATTATTCTACTTTTTAGCTACAGTATCCTTCTGTATTTTACCAATGGTATAAGTGAAGGATAACTCATGACCTCCATTATTATACTGTTGGAAATCATTGAAAGATATGTTGTAGGAGTAATAGAAACCAAAATCATCAATATTTACTCCTGCTAAGAAGCCAAATCTATTTTCTCCACCAATAGAATAAGTCAAGCCACCTGTCAGCGATTCATCTAAAAATTTTGCCTTCAAGTTGATATCAGAATGGGTCGGAGTCAACATTAGATACTTATAGATTACAGAGGGTTCTAAAACTATATCGTAATCTGGTATTCTATGCCTATATCCCAAATGGACGATTGCGCCGAATTCTTTATCTCCAGTCGTACCATTATCAAAGTCATTGAGCATTGAGCTTACTAATGATGGTAGCGTAAGTCCATAAATGACTTTATCCATGTATTCGCCGTAAAATCCAAGGCTAACATCAAAGAATTGAGAGCCATCAAGTCTGTTTAATATTTCTATATCGCTCGGAGCTACTAACACTGAGGTTCCATCAGCTGTTGATATTTGATGTTGTAAGTATTCTAAAGATAAACCAGCTCTAATGTTATTCGTTTCTGACTTAATACCATATGAGACCGACACTAATCCTTTTAGAGTCTCGAATGATGCGAATCTATCGCTAAGTAATTGAACTCCAACTCCAATTCTGTTACCTATTGCTCCATCATAACTGAAGGTATATGTACTAGGAGCTCCAGGGAAACTAGCCCAAGTGTTCCTGTAATTCACCAACAATTCGTGGTTTTCTCTAAATCCTGTATATGCTGGATTTATCAAAATTGGGTGTTCGTTAGCCTGGGTGAAAACACCTCTTTCGCTGTGTAGTCTGACCTGAGCAGATAAATCTGTCCCAAAGACAAGTACAACAATTACGATTACGATTAAACACAATATATTTTTCATATTCGGTCTGCTTCCAGTTTAGGATTAAATTTTAATTACCACTTTTTAGTACCGTGACTGTTCCTCTGTAGATCGCGATGTTTCCACCTGTCCCTTGAGTCAGCACCCACATATATCCACCTTCAATCAATGGTTGCCCATCTTGATCGACACCGTTCCAGCCATTTTGATAGTTTGCTTCTCTATATACAATTCGTCCCCATCTATCGTAAATACCTAGTTGATTAGGTGTACCGTCATTCACATCGACACAAGTAAATACTAGTGTTTCGTTTAAGTTATCTCCGTTTGGTGTGATGATTGGAGTGCCTGGACATTGTGTTGGGTCTATAGGTGGAGGTCCATCTACATCTGGACAATTTGGAACTACTATTCCTGAAACTTCCATTGGCTCACAACCATCAGAAATTATAGCTGTTACCGTCCCTTGACTTAGACCTCGAACAATACGCTGATCGTTAGCATCGACAATACCATCTGACCACTCTACCGTAAAGTCTTCTGATCCACCTGTGGTATTCAGTGTTATCATTCCCCCATCTTCATCCATATTCTCGCACATGACGACTGCTTCAACTGTAAATGATTGATATTCATCAACAACAATCGTACGATTGACAGCGGAACCACAAGCGTCGTCAGCTGTTATTTCATATGATCCCGGTGCAAGATTCATGAGAGGGAAAGAGGTTTCAACACCATTAACTCTCACAATTCGATCTTCGCAACCACCGATAACATTACCTATAATTGCAGCATCTTCTAAGCCTACACAAGACACAGGAGCAATATTTAGACTATCAAGGAATATAGCTGCCCATTGTATCTCCGTAAAGAAGATTGTCGGACAATCTGTACCATCTGAAATGGTCAATGTATATTCTCCAGGAGCAAGACTTTCTCTAGACAAATCTGTAGATCCATCACTCCATGCAAATGATAGCATATCTTCACCACCACTTGTGATGTCAATATTTACTGCACCATTATCAGCCTCTCTGTTTGTTGCGTTAATCACTTCACTAGTAAAGTCTACATTACCTTCTAAAGTCAACGTAATTCTTCTCGTTGCCATGATGCTCGCATCATTATTATCTGTGACATCAATCGTATACACACCAGCTTCCAGATTTGAGATATCTTCTTGAGAAGACGTAAATCCATTTGGACCCATCCATCTGTAAATAAAATTACCACAGCCGCCAGTGACATCAATAAAAATTGATCCTGCGTTTCTGGCATCACAAGTAGGTCGAATGACTGAAGATTCTTGAATGTCTATTTGAGGTACATCAGAAGTCAATGTAAATGATTCACTTACTACAGTACCGTTTTCATCTGTCACCTGAACCGTCCATATCCCTGGAGCAATTCTAAAAATATCCTGTTCTGTAGAAGTCTCACCATTAGGGCCTGTCCATAAATATGTAAATGGTGAACATCCACCTGTTACTGAGATTTCAATTCGAGAACCTCCATTACAAGAACCGTTTTCTAAATTATCCAAAGTAATTGTAAGTGGATCGCTTGTACTTATTGACCCAGCCAAAGGAACTGTGCGAACAAACGTACAATTATTACCATCTGTAATGGTCACTTGGTATGTTGCTGCATCCAGTCCTGATTGATTTTGTGTTGCTGGTAACCCACCAGACCAAGCAAACGTGAAAGGTACTGTGCCGCCAAGTATTTGTGTATTTATACTACCACCTGTCGTACAAGTAGCATCTATGGTTGTGAAACTTATGTCAGGTGCTCCTGGTGTTGCAATTGTATATGATCTCATGGATGAATCACCTTCTGCATCTACTGCTGTTAGAGTATATGTGCCAGAAGGGACTGCTGTTAAATTACAATTTTCTGTACTAGACCGTATCACACTACCATCTTCTCTCGTCCATGTGCATGTGACTGGTGATACAAAGCCCATCGGAGCAGACACCAGTATGGATCCTGTATTATCATCTGGGCACTCAGGATTAGTTATTTGTCCAGCGCCTAGAGTTCCTTTAGGACCGGTAACACCGCAGTCAATTGCAATATTCCCTGATTGTACATCTACAGGTAATACTTCATTATTGCTATCTATAAATTCTATAGATGTAAATGATACTGTTGAGGAACTTGTCGCTTCACAACTACCTATAACGTCGAAACAAAGGGTAAATATTGTCGTATTGTCAGCCAATGTTTGAGCTGAAACTGGGTTCCAACTAATAATTAGATTGCCACCACCATCAGTTAAATTGAAATTTCCGTCTCCGAAACCGCTTAAAACTTCTGGATTCATTAAGTTACTAAAAGTCATAAATGCAGGATCCCACTGAACATTGAATTGAGCGCCTTGAATATCACTGAAGTTAGCTGTACTGATATCAATACAAGATTGCTGTCCAGTCATCGCATTTGACACCATTGAGCCATTCAATTCTAAATTATCACCCATAGGAGGCATAACAACAACATCATCTCCAACTTGAATAAATCCATTATCGATACAAACAGTTAATGGTTGAGCATCTCCATTTGCAATTTCTAAAGCAAATCCTGCCAAGCTACCAAGATCTATGGTAGACGACTCTCCATCCATACCTGAAGCATCAAAACAAAGCTCAAACAGTGTTGTACCATCATCGACGGTTACTGGATCATCACCTAAACCTGTAAGCCATAATAATCTTAATTCACCATCTGCAATATTATTTTCATTAAGTGAAATATCCGTCAAGGCAGCTTCATTTAAGCTTGTATACGTTAAAACATCTGCATTCCAAGTAATTCCTGTTTGAATACTGGCAATGTCTGTAAAGTTTCCAGCTGTAACTGGGATACAAAAATTCTGACCTGGATCCGAATTTAAATTTTCTAATATCAAAGAAACATCTGATGATTGTGCACATACATCTACACCATCACCCATGCCACCTTCCTCTTCTTCCTCTTCCTCTTCCTCTTCCTCTTCTTCTACATCGCCAGTACCAACTAGTGCCTGGCCTTGAGATATACATAATGTCTGCGATTGTGCCTCTCCATTGGCTATTTCTACACCAAAATTAGTCAGGTCCACAAATTCTATATCGGAAGATTCTCCGTCAGAACCATCGGCATCAAAGCATACTTCGAATAAGACTGAACCATCTTCTGGGGAGATGTTATCGCCACCAAATGGTACTAGCCATAAGACTCTCAAAATGCCTTCACCAATAAGATTTTCATTAAGTGTAATGCCTGCTAATGTCCGCTCATTTACACCAGTAAATGTTAACACATCTGGATCCCATTCCATACCAGTCTGCAAGCTTGCGATGTCTACCCAGTTCATACTAGTAACAGGGAAACAATTATTTTCTCCAGCTGCAATTGTCCCTCCTTGAATGATAAGGCCAGTGTCATTGGAATCTTCACACATATTTTCGGTACCTCCTTGCTGATTGCCATTATCGCCGCCTCCGTTGTCACCGCCTCCATTGTCGCCACCACCATTATCTCCGCCACCGTTATCTCCTCCGCCATTGTCTCCACCTCCATCATTTGGCTGACCAACATTAACTCTTCCACTTTGAGTACATACATCAAGTGGTATTGCTTCGCCATTTGCAACTTCAATACCGAACATTGATAAATCAGATAAACTTACTTCTGCTGATTCACCATCACTAGCTTGCACATCAAAACAAATCTCAAATAACACTGATTCATCATCGAGTGTTACCGGGTCACTGCCAAATCCTATTATATATAGAAGTCTCAATTCACCATTATTTGCTTGGGTGCTATTTTCTGTTATTCCATTAATATTTATTTCATTAATACCGGTAAAGCTTAATTCCGTTGGATCCCAAGTAACTCCAGTTTGCAAGCTGGCTATATTGGAAAAATTTCTTGTAGTTACAGGCACGCAAACATTTACTCCGGCAGCTGTTGCTGGTATACAATCAAAAGCCAAAAGAACACCTGAATCACCATCACAAGTGTTATCACAGTCTGGGAATGTGACTGTTCCGCCATTATCCCCTCCACCGTTGTCTCCTCCACCGTTGTCACCACCGCCATTATCACCACCACCGTTATCTCCGCCTCCCATTTGATCACAGTCGACTCCTTGAATGTCCACAACTGAATTTTCTGCTTCAGCGCCAATAAGTACAAAATCATTATTGACGAATGTTGACACTTCAATTCCTCTTGGTGTACTAGACAATTCGATAGAAGTCTGCGCACATTCAGCACCTATGCCATTGAGACGTATGGTGAATAATCTTGTGTCATCTGGTAAACTTCTTGGTTCGGCACTATCTAAGCTCCACGAGACAGTCAACTCTCCTTCATCAACAGCAATTGCCCCAGGAGGGGTTGCAATATTTCCTTGTGCGGAAAACTGGTCTAAATCAGTCGTGGCATTCTCAATACTGCTGTAAGTCAATACAGAAGGATCCCAATTGATGGAAAACTGTAATGATGCAACATCTGTAAAATTACGCACTGATACATCTATATCTATCGTCTCACCTGTCTGAGCTGTCCCCCCTGTAAAAACAACTGAAATTTGAGATTGCAATACTGTCAGTGTGGACAAAGCTATTAAACAGGTGCAAAAAAAGGTTTTAAACATTGTTGTTGTGTTTTATAGAACGGCTTACACTAAGCTGACAAAGTTAAGAAATAGTTTATGTTTTTAGTGCTATACGTCATTTGAACAAGAAATAACCCCTAATGATATAAGAAGAAATTGGCTTGGTATATCCCTTACGACTTTTATTCATTCCATAAGTTTAAAAATTTGGCCATAATCCTGTGTTTCCAGCCATTAATATAATTTATAGCATTAATTATTCCAATTTTAACATTATTGGGTACAAACTATCTTTTTAGTGATTTTTTGAGCTCCAGATATCACCTGACAAAAGTAAACTCCAGGTCCAGTTAATTGATTTGAGCTTAGTGTAATTGTGTGTTTTACACTACTACTTATTGTCTGTGTAACTACTAGTTTACCGCTTTCATCGAAAATCTGCAATACACTTTCACCATGTAATAACTCAGTATCAAGAAATATATTGGTTTCATTAATAAATGGATTTGGTCCTATTTCAATATCAATAGCAGAGTCTACGATTGGCATAATTTTCATATTTATACCTAGGCTTTCAAAATTCTCTGAATAGAGTTCACCATGTAATCGACTGTTTACCAATGATATAACAGGATTATCACTACTATTTTTATTGTCTTTGTCTCTAAATGTCAACGTTAAAAAGTCAGTATTGTTAAGATTTTGACTGTGACTATGATTCCAACTAACATTAAGTTTTCCATCTTCTGCGAAGTAATGTTGGCTTGAGAAGTTTTCAAATGTTGATTCAACATTTACCAATTCATAAATTGAAGCGTCAAAATCTGCACTGAATTGAATCCCTCTTAGGTTGATATTTTTTTCTAGGTTTAACTTAACTGTAATCAATTCATTTTCAGTTACTTGTGATTGAATAACTGTTATTTCATCCGAATTTCGGATCTCCGCTTCTTGTGTTATAGAAGAGGTATTTGCCGAATCATTTACGTCTCCAATTTTTACAGCTACAAAGTCTTTAATTGAATTAGATGAATCTAAATTTAAAATATCCACAAACTCTGAAAATGGCCATGGCGAATAGGGGTCAAAAAATTCTTGACTTCCGTCGATGAACCTCCAAGAGGTATTGTTAGGAAAATCTTGATCAAGTCCCAGAAGTACTTTTCTTAAAATAACTATATCTGATGCAGACAAACTGCCATTATTACTGATGTCAGAGGCTATAATTTTATAAGGGTCTGTAAATGGTCTATTTCCTACAATATGATTCTGAATTAAAACTAAATCTAACGTACTGACTCCGTTTAAAAGTTCATCTTCCTTTTGAGCAGTTATCTGGTAATCGTCTCCCATTGGCATTCTGTCAAACTGATAGTGTCCAGATTGGTCCGTCTTTTCCTGATAATAAGCATCGTTTTTCAATTGATAAAGCTCTATGTCTACATTATCTACTAATTTACTTGAAGAAGTCATAATTGTACCACCAACATCTATAAACCCTTGTGGATTTGGATCGGCATCACAAGCTTGATTGGCTTGAATCTCTATTTGGCTTCTACAAAAGTCTGAATTGCCATTTTGGTCAAACACCCAAACCTCTACTTCTTGAAATCCGACGTCTTCGCAAGCAAAGAGGAGGACGCTGGTCAGACTGTCTTGAGTATTGGCTTCTCTGATAAGAAAGTTTAATCCATTTTCTGTACAATTATCATCACTCGACAAATTTAGGTCATTTGCCCAAACCTCAACATCTCTAGATGATTCGGATATGACTGTTGTGATCTCTCCACGACAAACTGCTGACGGTGAAATATCATCTGCTATGACAAATGTATCTCGGCAGGTCGATCGATTGCCACACTGGTCTTCTGCAGTCCAGGTAATGACGTGCGATCCAAAGGGAACCGTATTGCTGGCATACCTGATTCCTTGCCCATGTGTTGTTTCTCCATTTTGAAATTTGATGGAATACTCAATTTTCAAATTATTCAAAGGTGTACAATCGTCTGAAACATTCGCTGTGAATTCTACTGAATAGCTACAATCTCCTGTTGGGCCATTAAGTTGTTGGATCATACAATCTTCTTCAAATTGTGGAGGCACAGAATTATGAAATTCTAGTTTTTGAGTATAGGTCCAAATTCCCTTGGTAGATATTAGATCTGATTCATTATATTGACACCAGTCGATGACTGTCCATTTTCTTAATATTTTAGTACAAACATTTTCATCAGAAAGAAATTCTTCATCATTGTGATTAGCTGTTAATAATGAGCACCCGTATGATAATGAGTCCAAGTTGGGCTTGCCTGTATTTTCAGGATTGTTTCCATTCAAATTACAATCAAATTCACTAATGTAATCCGCTGGCCAGTTTGTAGGATGCATTTCAAATGGAACCTCAATCAATACTTCTATGTGTTGATCATATGAATCTAATATCACATTATGACTGTTTCTTAGCGACCATTTTCTGATCACAGATCCGACTTTGCATTGATTTGTACCATATTGGTCTTCGTAGTTAATGGTATAGACTGCACAATTCTCTACTATCGTTGGTTTTCCCATGTCTTTCTCTCCTAGATCTTCGTGGCAGTAGATGGTTTGATCTTTTGGATATGTATGAAATCTTGGACTTATTTTTTCAACAATAGAAACATTAACCGTACAGGTATTTCTGTTGCCCGAGCTATCCTCTACTTGTAATATAACCTGGTGATCACCGCTAACATCTAAACAACAAAAATCTACGAAAGGAGCAAAATCAACTTCTGTCGAATTCGTACATTCTGTTGAGGTAATACGCTTTATACTCAACTCAACATCTGAACACGCATCAAAACTTCCATTATCAAAAGATTCTGCGTAAACACGAGCATTTCCATCGCTGGATAATGTTACCGAATTATTTTCTTCACAGACAGGAATTGGTGCATCATAATCGTCAATAATCACTTCATAAAAACAGCTTGCATCATTACCGCATTCATCATATACTTTACATGTGACCCAACTTCTGCCACCTGGCATATTCATAATCCAATAGTCTCCGTTTTCCTCTAATACATCAGCCATAGTTGTATTTTCATAAGGGCTTTCTCCTTCTACAGCAGTTCGGTAAGCAATTTCGTAACTGTAATTAGCAGAACCACAACCTGAGTCAACTTTAGGCATTTCTACTTTCATTCTTGACAGGCCACATGTAGACCCATCAGATTGATAGTTTCTGACTTCTTGTGTACACACGATGTTAGGACCAAGCTCATCTACAATTTTTATGACTTGATAGCCAAATAATGGATTATTATACGCTTCAGTTTTAGGTAAGCACCAGTCGAGTATGGTCCATTTTCTAAGTATTTTATAACTGTTTCCGCACTCTGGAATGATCTGATCTTCAAAACTAATTTCTAAACTACAATGTCCTTCTGAGCTACTAATTTCATGATTCTGATATTTTGGAAATCCAGTAATCTCAGGATCAGGACTGCCATCAGCATTGACATCACTTAATTTGGCATCTTTACAATCAATATTTAAATCTAACGGAAATTGAACATCCTTTAAGTCGAATGATTTATAGACCAACGTATAATGACATGGTCGAGATTCGTTTCCAAAATCGTCGATTGCCACATAAGTAGTTATCTTTTTTGCTCGTAATGAGTCATTGTATCCACATGAAAAATCTTCTATTTCGACATTTCGTTTTTCTATTGTGAAAGAACTACAAGCATCTTCAACCCATGCTGAAATATCTTTAATTGGATCGGGCAAATGACAGTTTATTGTGTCAATCTCTGGGCAGATAATGACTGGTGGTTTTTTATCTTCTATTGTGATTGTTCCCCAACAAGAGTTATCTGCATCTCGACCTAGCTCAAAAACTTGCGCTTGGATGGTTTTACCTATGTATCGTTTACCAATAGGATTAGGAATTGGAGCATTATTATTTGCTGGATCTGACAAAACGACATAGTAATTGTCCAAGCAATCTCTGACATCACCTTCTAATAATATTTCAGGTCGGATGAATGCACTACATTCATCGTCAATACCAATATTTATACCGTTGCTACTACAAGCAAGACCACATGATTCTACGTGAGGAATGTATTCGAATACTACTTGATAATAAATTGAGCAAGTCTCATATTGATCGTCATCAGTTCCTGGAATACTGCATTCTGAAGACACAGTAAATACTCGTTCTATTTCGTAAGATTGAGGGCCTGTCTGATGAATAATATCTCCATGACTTATATCATAATTATTGCTTCCACAATTACTGATGATTTGAATGTCATTATAATTAGGGTCTGGAATCTGATCAAATGATTCATAAATTCGATTAGTCGAAGAAGGACAGTCGATGGATAATTTTTTGAATGGTGGGGCTAGTATGATCGAACTACACTCATCAATATTAATTGGGTTTTTACACGATGGAGAATTAACTACTCCAACCTCTATTTGGTAAGGCGTATCATTTGGATAAATCAATTCAAATTCAGCACCAGTTATACCATTCAAATCAGATGCATTTCCAACACATATAGGTGATGATATAGAAATTGCCTTTCCAGTCAGGTCGACAGCTTCGAGACTTCCATTTAAACCTCCAACTTCAATATTAACTGAATAGGTTTTGTTTCTTAAATCTGTAATTTTTGGTGAAGACAATAACACAGGAGGAATACATTCATCTGTATTTTCACATCCCATTCTTGTACCAAAAGCGTTTACGATTTGACCATTAGGGCCATCGCCGATATGTATATTGTTGCTACTATCCCAGATTGCTAAATAGTAATTTTTTGTTATTGAAAAATCAGCTTCATCAATCATAATTGATTGCCACAAGTCACTTGACAGACCTGAACGAATAAATGTCAAACTGCTACAATTGCCGCTTAATGGAATTGAATTTTCAGTCGCCGTATTTTGGAGACCTGTCCCGCTGTCGTGGTTGTTAGATAAATATAAAGCCCAAGCCAAATCCTCATCGTCATGCAGAAAAAATTGGAAAGAGGTAACAAGAGGTCTCACATCAAAATTGACCCATATGATGTCCTCACCATCTTGAGGAAGTCTTGGAGATCTCATATAGCCTGTGTATGGATCGTAATAATTATTATTGTAAAAATCTATTTCGAAATTGCTAGGGTCATAGCTGTATGTTGGTGCCTCCAAAGTCATGAAATTACCTTCTATACCACACTTGACGATACCGCCTGTAGTGGATAAATCATCTATGTCTCCATTTTGAATCCAAGTTGATCCTGCATTGAAACGTTGAGCTGCTATACAAGGTGTCGTTTGAGCACAATTATCTGTCACCTTAATGATGATTTCAGCAGTATCATTTTGACATGGAATTGACTCATCAAAGTCAAAAGAATAGCTGTACACATATGTCCGTACAGTGGTCACAGAAGTAAACTGTAAGGACCCAGTTGATGGATCAAAAACACCTCCATCTTCAGGTTGAGGTCCTGACCATTTTCCACCAGGGTCATGAGCATTGAGTAGCGCATTTAAATCAATGTTTAATTCCCCTTGATCGAATGTACAAATTTCATGTTTAGACCCAATTCCTGCGTCAGGTTGAGCACTGACATATACTGTTGCAATTGCTTCTGCTGGACTGCAAGCTACTTGGTCTCCATCAACACTTAGTTTAAAGTCATATTTACCAATGGGAAGAAAGCTAAAGTCAACTATTGCAGGATTTGATAAATCAACATATGTCCCGCTGATGTCCATCCATGTCCCACCAATTGGCGTATTTACAATCCCTAGTATTGATGATAAGTCAACTATTGCGTTTCCATGATCACAAATTGTGAAAGCGCCATCTCTCCCAACTGAACTGCCTTCTATGATTAATTCTAATCCTGAAACGGTGACATTTTCTCCGCATAAGGTTGGTTCAAATGTATATTCAAACAGATAATTTCCAGCTATTAAATCTGTTGTTTCAATTAATCCTGTACGTGTATTAAAGGAAATATTATCAGGTAAAACAGTGCCAATACTAGCCCTATAAACTCCACCAGATTGACTGTCGGATGTCAATAAATCACTGAGATTTGCATTGTTTATTTCTCCTTCACATGCTAACAATGGTTGACTTAAACCTGTTGCTTGAGGCACTCCATCTATAACATTTACTGTGACTAAAGCTTCGCTACTTTTACAATCAGCACTGTTGTCAAAACGGTAAGTAAATTTGTACTCTCCAGGGAAGGCATTTGATGGAATAAACATCCCATCTAAAAAAGCTGAGCCAGGTGGATTTGATGCGTTTGACTCCCATATACCACCTTCATCACCTCCTGTATCTAGGTCAAAAGCTGATTGATTATTTAACTCACCACACAAGGTATAACTGGTATCTGAGCCCGCCATATTCTGCTCAGCAATTGTAACCAATAATGAAGATTCAACATTCCCAGAACAGTCACCTAAGACTTCAACCAGGTAGGTAAATTTATAATCTCCAGCAATTAGAGCCGACATATCTACTGCTGATGGCATACTCAAATGAACACCTGAATTGTCTACATCCACCCAGTTGCCCCCTGTTTGTTCTATCTGTAAAATGTTGATAAAGTCAATCAATTCTTCATCGCCTTCACACAAGGATAATTGTTTATTATATCCCTGAATTGGTTCTTCTGATACACAAGAAAGTACAAAAGTAGCAGTTGACAGTTCGCAGTTTCCTGAACCAAAAAACTGATAAGAAAATGAATAATTACCAATAAGTAAATTTGATATATCAACTACTGAAGGAATTGACAAATCAAGTCCTGAACCGTCATTATCAATCCATTGCCCTCCTGTATCAAAATCTTCCAGTCTGTCCCAAAAATTTAGATTCATTGAGGCTGCAAATTCTTTACAAAGAGTCACATTAGATGATGTCCCTGCATTCAAATCGCTTGCTATTTCTATCGTAATTATTTGAGGGTCTAAGTCACAATCGCCTTCAAACGCATACTCAATTGTAAAGGTTTGAGGTGCAAATAAATTTGTAGGATTGAATACTCCAGAAAATAAATCGATAGCATCAGGATCACCTTGTAATAAGGTAAATAATCCTCCACTAGACGCCCCATTATCTTCAATTATTGAAAAGATATTTAATTCTTTTATTGACCCTTCACAAAGTCTAATTTCCAATGGATTTTGCAATTGCTGTATATCCTCTGAAATACTTAATGATAGCACCGATTGCTGTTGTGCACATGCTCCATTTTCATCTTGGGTATAAACAACAAAATAGCTTCCCGGATTAGCTGAAGAATAATCTAATATTCCTAATTCGTCATCTAATGTCAAGAGATGAGAATTAGCCCCTGTAATTGACCATGATCCACCTGAGTCTATATTTGGGATGACATCAAATAGACTTAAAGTGCCAATACCTGCACAAATGTGCAAGGACATATCCTGTCCAGCAGAATGCAATTCCCATAGTGTTAAATCTACTTCAGCTGACACTTCTGTACAATTCTGAGCAGAGCCAATCCCATAGGTATAGATAAGGTTTTCAAAATCAGTTATTTGCATTTGTTTTAAATCTATAAGATTTGAAATTTCAGTATTATTTTCATCTAACCATCGTCCTCCTCTCAGAGGGTCATTTAACAGGGTGTATAGGTCCAAATTAGAAGAAATTGATTCACACAACTCAATGGTAACATCTTGTCCAATTATCGGTGGATCGTTGGTGATTTCTAGATTAATTATAGCTTCCGTATCATGACATCCGAATGGCCCTCCAAATTGATATGCAAAGGCATAAGATCCAATTGGCAATAGAGAAACATCAACTTGCCTTGGGTCAGAAATATCGAGTCCTGTTTGATTGACGTCTACCCAGTTTCCGCCTGTAGACCCGATAAAGTCATCATTACCGGTCAAATCAACTACGCCTTGACAACTTATCACAAATCCACCTGGACCAGCATCAGGTTGTCCACCTTCAATAATAAGGCTAGCGATTGAAGAATTTGACACATTACATCCATCGTAAATATTTGTTTGATATTCATATTGATAAATACCATCTATTAGGTTTAGTAAGTCTAGATCTTGAGGGTTCTCAATAATCATATTTGTTTGAAGGTCAGTCCATTGGCCTCCCAGTTCTTCATTTAATATAATGTCAAAAAGGTTAATTGTTGAGATTCCGCCACGACATATATATGCATCTCCACTAGTACCCACTGACGGTTGATCAATCACTTCGATTGTCACAGAAGTCTCTTGGACGCCACATCCTTCAATACTGGAAAAGGCGTAGCTGAACTCAAAAATACCTGTTGCTACTGAACTTGGAGTAAATGTTGAGGGACCAGTAAATCCTATTGTTTGTTCAGGAATCCAAGTTCCTCCAGAATCAGGATTGCCTGACAGCAAGTCAAAAAGATCAATATCTGAAGCTGATGTACATACAATTACATCATTTGGTATACCTGTATTTTTTCTTTGGTTAATGGTTATGTAGACTATCGATTCTCCACTACAGTTGGGAAATGCGTAACTAAATCCATATACATTATTGGGAGGTAGACTCGAAGCTCCTATGGCAGAAAAGCTACCATCTGACTCAAACTGACCTCCTTGTGGATTTGTTGGTAGGGCTGTCCAAATACCACCAAAATCTTCACCTGCTAACAAGGAAAACAAGTCTATATCTTCTTCAGTATCAGAACATATTTTTGTATTTGTCGGCTCTCCAGTATCAGGCTTAAAACTTATCACATTAATGCCAACCGTCGCTTCTTGCACTGGACATGTGCCAGTATCAAGAGCATAGATAAATTCATATTTACCCTTTCCTCCGACTGGATTGAAAGTAGCACCACCAGCGTCAAAAATACCACCTGCTGGGTTATTCCCTTCCAGCCACTGTCCACCTTGCTGAGCGCCAACTAAAAGTGTTTTAAGATCTATAAGACTTGATTCGTTACAAGATTGGATACTGAGGCCGTCTCCAGCAATTGGTGCAGGCATGACATTGACAATTGCAAAAGTTGTCCCATCCAGAATACAAGAACCAAAAGAGCTGTAATTAAAACCAAAAGTATAAGCACCTGGGGGCATTGTATCGGGATCAAAACTAGATTTTGCTGCACTGAATCCTGCTGGTTCATCTCCCCAACCGGACCAAAACCACTCGCCTTGAGGTGGCTTATTTATCAGTAAAGAATTTAAATCTACTATAGGAACATCAGTATTACATACTGCAATATTATTAGCTATAGGACATTGAGAAAATGCATTGTATGCGAATAAGACATTACAGATACACAAGAGTAATATCAAGCGACTGTAAGCCAGTGAGACACTTTTTGATAAGTATCCAATTCTTAAATTACTATGTATAACATCTCTGTTCATAACATCGGATTATGATGTAACATGTTCGTGTATACCAAATTGAGGGGGTAGCTAAAGCCTAAACTTCAACGTATCGGGGGATGGAAGACTAAAATTTAAATTCTCAGATTAGTTGGTGGTCGATAGCAAACCTTATCAAGTTGACAGTGTTCTTGACATTTAACTTTCGCATGATGTTTTTCCGATGGACACCGACTGTTTGATGGCTGATGTACAGCTGATCTGCTATTTCTTTATTATTGAGGGCTTTAGTGATTAGTTGAAGAATCTCCTGCTCTCTTTTTGTTAATTTTTGTTGGATTAAAAATTTATCCTGAAAGTGGTTTGATTTGGCTCCGTTGACATGCACTTCTCCATTTGTCTTTTGAGGTGGAGTGATGTGCACACCTTCGGAAAGAAATGTATTGCCCAATTCCAGTTCTGTAAAACATCTCAAAATTTCATTTGAGCTATTTTTCTTAGAATAGAAACCATCGGCTCCACTTAAAAATGACTTTTTTACCAACTTATGGTCAGTATAAGAAGACACAACACAAATCTTAGTAGAAGGATTGACTGACTTCACATCTGAAATGACCTCCATACTATCTGGGCTTGTAAAATTAAGCTCCATAAAGAGTACATCAATATCTAGATCTAAAACGACATTCACAATGTCATTAGCATCTGTAATACTTTCGAGGATATTAATTTGAGGTCCCTGCATGTTTTTAAGCAGTGAACTAAATCCTTCAGAAAAGAGCTTCTGGCTGTCTGCTATTAATATATTTAGTTCTGTCTTCATTCGATAGTTAAATCGGTTAGATTATATAAGGTAATTATTTCTAATATGTTTTCTTATGCAAATTAAATGCCAAAGTTGGGTTATACAACATATTGTCAAATTTACAGATATGATTTCACTTCGTTTATTTCATGTTTACCTTCTTTTGTGATTGAATACATAAAGCCTGATTGAATAGCATATGCGCCTATTTCACCAGTTTTATTGATTGCAATATACCCTACTTGGAGCTCCTTATAGTCTTGTTTTCGGACTATTCGCATGACACCTTCTTCACAAGCTTCCTGAGGTGTCATTCCCTGTCTCATTAATTCAACTATTAAAAAAGAACCAACTGACTTAAGGACTAATTCTCCCATCCCAGTAGCTGTTGCTGCTCCAATCTCATTATCCACAAACAATCCAGCTCCTACCACTGGACTATCTCCTACTCTACCAGGCATTTTATACCCTAAGCCACTTGTGGTACATGCACCAGCTAAATTTGCATTTGCATCAATACCAAGTATCCCAATCGTATCGTGCAATTCTATATTTATTTTAGGTTTATATTCTGATTTAACAAGCCATTCTTCCCATTCCTGCTTGGATTTATCAGTTAGTAAGTTTGTTTTGCTAAACCCTGAATCAAGTGCAAACTGTAGTGCACCATCTCCAGTCAACATAACATGTGGGGTATCTTCCATTACTTTTCTGGCTACAGATACTGGATGCATGATGTGTTTCAGTGCCGTCACCGCACCATAATTACCTTTACTATCCATTATACAGGCATCTAAGGTTACATCTCCGTCGCGATCTGGTCTGCCTCCATAACCAACTGATTGATCATTTGGGTCTGCTTCCGGCACTCTAGCTCCAGCTTCTACAGCATCCAATATGGAATTATTTTTTTCTAGAGAATCCCATGCCGCCTGATTTGCTTTTTCATTTTTCCAAGTAGACAAAATGAATGGTAAGGTATTGTTATTTTGTGCTTGAGCTTCGCATGATTGTAAAAGTTGTACACCAGCTCCAATGCCAATCGTTTTTTGTAAACTCTGTTTCAGAAAATTGCGACGTCCTTTGTAATTTTTCAATGCGTATGTACCTTATTTAGGGGTGAAAATAAATAAAGATTTTAAGATATCTAATGAATAACCAAAAACATAAAGCAAATCGAATGGGAATCTCTATTCTGAAAGCGACACTACGTGTTTTCTACCTAATTCCAATAGACGTTCTTTACTTCCTTTCTCCACTTTTAAAGTTTGTTTTGCAACACGTTCCCAGTTATAGAAAGAAGGTTATTTATGAAAACCTCAGAAATAGTTTGATATATGAAGACGATAGTGCACTTAGAAGAATCCAATCGTCATATTATCAACATCTATCAGAGATTATCATTGAGAATCTGAAGTTATTTTCGGGAAGCAAAAAATCGTCATTAGGCTTTGACATTGTAAACCCTGAAATCCTAAATAAGGCATATGATGATAATCAAGACGTCATTGTTGTGTCAGGACATTTGGGAAATTGGGAATTGGGATTTTCAAAAGCTGCTCAACATTTCAAACATACTGTGTGCGGTATTTACAAGAAGCAATCAAACCAGGATTTTGATCACTATCTTCGTAAGTTGCGCTCCAAAAGAGGCTTAGAATTAATTAAAGAAGAACGATTCATTAGGACTATTCTTTCAGAGAAATCAACACCGAAAATTTTTATTCTGATTCCAGATCAGAACCCTCGTAAAAATAAAAGCATCAGATATTTCAATTTTTTAAATCAACGGACTGCCTTTAGCAACAGTCTTGAGAAGATTGCCATCAAATATGATTTACCAGTTCTTTACGCTGACATTATAAAGCTAAAAAGGGGTAAATATCAAGCACAGTTAAATTGGATTCACAAAGGAATAAGCGGGGAGTTTAATATAACAAAACAATATGCAAGTCTACTGGAAAGGAATATACTATCAAACCCAGCCATTTGGCTATGGTCTCACAGAAGATGGAAACATTGATAAGGGTTAATAAAAATTGTTATTCTTTGACAAGCTTTAAGACGGTGAAATTTATGCCCTGTTCAATCACAATATTGTACAAGCCTTTACTTAGACTATTGAGCACATCATAGCTGAAAAAATTATCTCCTTCTACTAAGGTTTTTTGATCAACAAAGACTGTTCGCCCAGAATTATCGATAATTCTAAGGTTCAGATCAGAGGTATTTTCAGCATAGATTTTCAAATTAAAGACATCAGCTGTTGGATTAGGGTACACTTCAGCTGCAAGCTGTGTTCGTTCAATTTCAGGTCCAGTAGGAATTTGATCATATGGCATTGCTGTAAAGACGTTTTCTTGCATAATGTCGATGTCTGTATTACGCATGATAATATCTCTGAAGCGTGTATTCAGTACAAGCTGCTTCTCTTCCGCGCTTAACGCAGGATCATTTTCGAAATAGAATCTGTCACCTTCTCTAAGCAATTGGAATTGGCGCATCATAATTATCCTTATGGTTTGACCAAATAGTGCATCTGGCATTGGCTCTTCTGCCAACATTCCTACCCACGAATCTATGTCATCAACAGAGTCGTAAGCTAACGCCAATAATGCTGCTTCTTCTTCATCACCAGTTATGTCATAAAAAGTATTGACTAAAGGCATTCCAAAATTTCCTCTAACAGTATTGTAATCTGGAATACCACGTTCTCTGCCTCTATTAATATTTATTGCTGCTAAATCTAAACCGCCACCTGTCCCAGGAGGGCCGAATAGGAAGTTTCTAACGTCATCAATTACACGACAATCCATTGCTTGTTGGATTTGTGTGGCCATACCTTGAAAGTAAGGATCAATTCCTCCAGCGATTATTATTGAAGCTGGATTGAAAAAAGCATCTCTTAATGAGATATTCCCTCTCGGCAATGTTTCTCCATCAGTACCGATCCGGATAATATTACTATTGATCAATGAATGCCCTAACCGAAAAGCTGAAGCTGAAAAAACATTAAAGATACCAGGATCCAATTGTTCTTGAAAACCACTGTAGCTAGGGAGATGTACACCCATACTTGGCAACCACTCATTATAAACGATATTTTGGAAATAAGCAGAAACATGTCGTCTTGCTTTTTGATACAATTGCTCATCTGTTAGTGCTGGGCTTTCAGCTTTAAATTCATCACAAAGTCTATTGTGTTCTTTGACGAACAAGGTGTGCATTGCAATCAAAAGTGGGTTTTCATTTGCTCGAACATCTCCAGCTACGTATAGTTTAGTCTCCGTTCTAGTATCATTGGCCATGAATGGTGTACTATCATCTATGGCCCCATTAAACTGCAAATCAACAGTATTCCAGGGCAACAACCCATCTCTAGAAACTTTTAATTTTCCGTCAACTTTAGATCTAAGCCAATCTGCTCTTTCTTCATCAGATCCATAGACAGCTGAGCCATCAATAAATCCAGTTACCAAATTGAAGTGTTCTCTTGGATTGTCAATGGATGTTCCTGTACCATGAGAAGCCTCTGACCTTAACATTCTGATTTGGCTTCCTTCTGCAAAAAATTCATCACCTGCAAGCACTTCAATTGAAGCATCCTCAGCAAAATCTCCTTCAACGAGGGTAATGTCGTGATCTACGAATTGTCCAAAAACCCAAACGAAATCACTTAAATTTCGTTCGTCGAAAATGATATCATTTTGGGCAAAAATTAAATTACTGATTTGACGAGGGTTCATTCTATTCTGACCACCCATCTCACTTATGCCATCTGCATAACCATAATCCGTGACTCTTAGCAAGTCAGAGCCATTAGAACCGAGAGAAATCTGATTATTATTAGAGCCGTCTATAGTCTGGTATGCTTGAGATAGACCTGTCTGAACGTGTACGAACAGACTGAAAATTAATATGAAGTAAAATCGGGCCACACTCAAATTCTTTAACATTCGGATAAATTAATGCTGACAACTCACTGCGAACTGCTTTTTGGTGATGCAAATATAGTCAAAATGGAATATTTCTATGCACGAAAGCCTTCATAGGACGTTAAATTTTGTCTAATTGTCACCTGTATTCTGATCCAAAAGAAACTAAACAATTAAGATACTAATTTAGACTAACAAACATTAAATACTTTCTTTAAGTATAATTTACTCGAATTCAATTTGTTAAATATAAATTTGTCATTACATAATGTTAAACTATCTAATTGACTAGTTATGACATATCAGACAATAATCACAGTAATTTTAACATTACTTATAATAAGTTGTTCATCCCTTAACGCTCATTTTAGCGCCATTAGCTGACACTTAATATTAATGTTTAATATAATTTATCATATTTACCTTCTGAAATAGCTTAAACCTATATTGAATTGACACTTAAGAGATTCTTCGTTCATTTAGCCCTATTGATCTTGTTCTTCATGGTCATTCTTTATGGTACAATGTGCAGCTTGAAACAATACACTAATCACGGTCAAAAGTTAGAATTACCGAGTTATATTGATAAAAATATTGATTACGCCCTCAATGATGCTGAGGATCGAGGTTTTCAAATTGTTATCAATGATTCTATTCACAAAGTGGGTATACCTGGAGGACAAATATTGATACAAAACCCAAAGCCAAATTCCTTTGTAAAGGAAAACCGTAAGGTGTACGTGACGACATCTAAATATATACCAGACAATTTTAAAAGCGAATTCTTAGGCAGAATCTATGGCTCACCATTCTATATGAAGGAAAAAGAACTCCGTCGACAAGACATTTATTCTAATATTATCGATAGAAAATACGACAGAGGTGAGCCTGATATGATTTTAGAAGCTTATTACAAAGGGAAGTCATTGTTAAGTCCAAATAACCAGACCATCGAAGGGTTAGATATACCAAAGGGACAAACCATTGATTATGTTATAAGTACAAACGAAGGCGGTGAAACTCAACTTCCAGAATTGGTTTGTAAAACTATTAGTGCGGCTGAATTCATTGTAGATTACTCAAAATTAAAGCTAAATATAGTCGAACAAGGCTCAATAACAGATATCTCAAACGCCTATATTGTCAAACAAGAGCCTTCATTAAACGATATGATCAATATTCCAATGGGAGAAACAATTGTAGTATATATAACTCAGGAAAAACCAAGTACATGTCAATAGTACATTATTAACATTTTGCTGTATTATTGTATTAATTCTACGAATAAGCCTATAAATCTATCGTATAAAAGTATTGTGCTCAATTCTTTAGGAATGTTAAATTTATTAAGAATTTTGGTGACTGATTAGAATAAAGGTCGTCTGAATCTGTGTTAGACAAACATAATTCAAAATATATAATTAAAAAAAATCTCACAAAATGAATGTAGTTGACTCAATAAGCGAAGCGTTAGGTAGTACCTTTAACAGCCTCGGAGCATTTATCCCAAAATTATTTGGAGCTATTGTCATCCTTCTTATTGGATGGTTGATTGCACGAGCAATCAAGTTTGCCTTATCAAAAATCCTTAAAGCTATAAATTTTGATTCTTTAACTGAAAAAGTAGGAATTAACGGTTACATGGCTAAAGCAGGTCTTAAAGCAAGAGCTTCTGATTTGATCGCAAAATTAGGTTACTGGATAGTTATGTTAACGGTACTTATTTTATTCTTTGATTCTCTAGGTCTTTCTTCAGTATCTGGTCTTTTAAGAGACGCTGTCAATTTTATACCTAAAATCATGGTCGCATGTTTGCTATTGGTTGTCGGTATGTACATAGCAAAATTCGCATCAGAATTAGCAGAAGGTACCTTAAAAGCAGGTGGTTTTTCTAACCCAGGTCTTGTATCAAAAATTGTATATGGTGTAATTATGTTCCTTACAGTAACAATTGCTTTAGATAAAGTAAACATTGGAGCAGGTGTTTTAGAAAACATTATATCTATCATTCTTGGTGCTCTTGGATTAGGTTTATCAATAGCATTTGGATTAGGTGGTGTTGATTGGGCTAAATCAATGATTAGCAAAGTTTCTAAATAAGTTAGAATAGACTTTAAAAGTAAAAAAGCCTTGCGAGTGATACTTGCAAGGCTTTTTTTTGTCCTTTTCTAACTGATGAGTCAGCCATTAAAATTTATTCTTCCACATCATAGACTCTACAGGTTTTATAGTTCTTTCATTGTATTTGGCATTTGCTTTACGATTATAATAATTCTTAACCTCGCCATCAATTTTAAAATAGATCAATTGTCCAATAGGCATCCCTGCATAAACTCTGACTGGCTTTACACAAGAAATCTCTAAAGTCCAAGAGTTACAAAAACCAACATCTCCCTTTCCTGCGGTGGCATGAATATCAATGCCTAATCTTCCAATACTTGACTTGCCTTCTAAAAATGGCACCGTTTGATGTGTTTCTGTATATTCTTCTGTGACGCCCAAGTACAATTCACCAGGTTGAAGAATAAATCCAGTCTCAGAGATTTCGAAATGATTTACAGTATTGTGTTTCTTTGCATCTAACACTTCATCATTATAGACTGCCAAATATTTCCCCAGATGAACATCGTAGGAGTTAGTACCAAGGCATTCAGGTCTGAACGGTTCGATCAAAATTTCCCCTTTGTCGATTGCTTCTTTTATATTAATGTCTGTTAATATCATATCTAATGTGTGATAAAGGCAATATTAACTAATTTTATACTATGCCATTGATTTACAAGGTTATTGATTCACCTCAATCAACGATCGCAGTTTGGAAGGTGACTGAAACAGTAGAACACCTTGCAGATCAATTGCAACTTAGGATTGATTCATATGAGCGACTTTCGGATATGCATCCAAACCGTAAAATGGAGTGGTTAGCCTCACGAAATTTAATTTGCTCACTACTTGATGACTATGATGTATCTAAAATTAAGAATAACTCATTTGGTAAACCATATCATGATGATATTGATTTAAATATCTCAATTAGCCATACGACAGGTTTTGTAGCTGTTTATCTAAGCAATAAAATCATTGGAATCGATATCCAGCAAATGACGCCAAAAATAAAATCCATTGCCCACAAATTTTTAGACCTCAACACCCTGCATCATCTACATCCCACTGATAATCTTGAAACAATACATTATCTATGGGGCGCAAAAGAATGCATGTACAAATGCTACGGCAGGAAAAAACTCGATTTTAAAGAACACATGAAAGTGTCAACTGAGGAGTTTGTCGGTGGAGATAAGAAAGTCATATATCCGTGTATCACAATGGGCTTGATCACAAAAGATCTTTATCAAAAAGAATTTGCTGTTTTAGGTGTTAAGATTAATGAAGTATTACTTGTCTACGCACATGACTAATGTCATGTCATCGACTCCCCAATCAATCGTATCCCATTTAGAGTAAGGTCTTTTTTGACTAGATCAAACTCTTTTTCTAAAGGAGTCAACACCCCAGAAAGTCCACCAGTAGCAATGCGTTTAAAACGCTTTCCTTTTTCTTCTTCTATTGATTGTAAAATTTCTTTTACTAGGCCAATGTATCCCCTAAAGACACCAGCTTGAATGGCTTTTACCGTATTTTTACCTATGGTCGAAGATGGCAGATATGGCTGAACCTCAGGGAGTTGGGCTGTGCTTCCATGTAAAGTACTCAAAGCTGTAAATATACCTGGAGCTATAGCGACTCCTTGAATATGATAATCTTTCTGAACCACGGTAAACGTTAGTGCCGTACCAAAATCCACGATGATTGTATCCTCATTTTTTTCGTGCAATGCAGCGACAGCATTTGCAATCAAGTCAGTGCCCATCTCATCTGGATGATCTGTATGAATTGTCAATCTTGAAAAAGAATCAAATTGTATTTTATTTATTTTAGCTTTAAAGAGTGCGGTAAGCATATCGATGAATGCTTCATCCATATTAGGCACAACACTGCTCATGCTAACTGCTCTGACGGTCAACAACTCAACTTTTTCTTCCAGCAGTACATTTAAGATTCTCTTTTGATAGTACATGCGTCTCTCTTCATTATTAATTGTTTCCCAACGCCAAATACGTTGACATTTTGGACCATCAAAAAGTCCGCAAACAACATTAGAGTTTCCAATATCAAAGACAAGGTGCATTATTTCACTATATTTTTTGTTATCCACCATGATTTTAGGCCATCGATAAGTGGGGGCATTTCATAAGATAATTTAATCCGTTGTTTTGCAATTTGCGCCAAAATTTTCCAATGTATATGAATATCTTTTAAAACTCTGGAGAAGGTGTACTTCGGATCATAAATATGGAGTGGTTCTGACTTAGCACCATTTAATTCTAACAATTTAAACTCCCCTTTTTTCATTTCATCAACTGAATTTGCTTTGAGATCAAGTCTACAAAAGTCAATGCCTTTAATCTCATTAAATAAATTAGATGCCCAATCTACTAGTTTGTTGTCAATTGATTCATTAAGAGAATGAAATTTTGATCCTCTCGAATAGTTTCCAATAATATCTATCCGTTTTACTTCTCCTTTTGCTAAAGTAGAATCTAATTCCTCTTTTAATTTAACTTTTATCCAATCCTTTTTTAAAAATGGATTTTGGTCATCATCTATTAATTGTTTTAAGGTTTTGACACCATCACCGATAACTTCTGGATACGTCTTTTCTATGAAAGAACTAACTCCGACAACTCCAGTTTCTGGATATCTATACATCAATACTGAATATTCTTTTTGAAAATCAACAAATTCTTGCAACAGAAAGTCCTTTGATTCATAAAGCTTGCTGTATTCAATAAGTTGTTTATCGTTATCTAACCTAGCTACGAGAAAACCTTTAAAACCAATATCAGGTTTAATGATAATTGGGTAATTCAGATCCTGCAAAGCTTTATCTAAGTCTTTATCTTCTTGTGTGACCAAGACTGTTTTTGGAATCCAAAACGATGGTAATAATTTATAGACTTCTGACTTGCGATCATCAAGCATACCTCCTAATCTGATTGAAGGATTGGTGGCTGCATAGAAATGAATAGACAAAAATCTAATGCAATACAAAAAGTAATAACTTATTGATTGATAAAAGAAGAGTTTAGAAACCCAATAACCTCTGTCCAACTGCTTACTCACTCCAAATAGAATATATTAGGCAATAAGTTACACATATTCTTCCATTGGCGGACATGTACAGATTAAGTTACGGTCACCATGAGCATTATCAACTCGCGAAACAGAAGGCCAAAACTTAAATACATCCCTTTGATAACTCATTGGGAATACCGCTTTTTCTCTGGAATAATCATACGGCCATTCACTCCCACAAGCTATACTGAGTGTGTGTGGAGCATTGGTCAATGTATTTGAATCCGTAGACATCTCTCCTCTTGCAATCTCATCGATTTCTTGTTTAATGTGCAGCATTGCTTCACAAAAACGATCAAGTTCTTCCAAACTTTCACTTTCGGTAGGTTCTATCATAATGGTGCCTGCTACTGGAAAAGACATTGTAGGCGCATGGAAACCATAATCCATTAATCGTTTTGCGACATCTTCTGCAGAAATACCAATAGATTTATACATTCTAAGATCTAGAATCAATTCATGGGCAGTTCGATTATTCTTCCCTATATACAATACTTCATATTCTTGCTTTAGTCTGTCCTTGATATAATTGGCATTTAAAATTGCCAATTCAGTAGACCTTTTTAGACCATTGTGGCCTAACAAGCGTATGTATGCATAAGAAATCAATAGAATACTAGCACTACCATAAGGAGCGGCAGATACAGATTTTATGGCTGATGCTTGACCTCCATCTTGCACTTGCATGAAATGTCCTGGTAAGAACGGAGCTAAAGATTCGTTTACACAAATGGGTCCCATTCCAGGACCTCCTCCTCCATGCGGGATTGCAAATGTTTTATGTAGGTTGAGATGACAGACATCTGCACCTATTAGCCCAGGGCTAGTCAAGCCTACTTGAGCATTCATATTAGCTCCATCCATATAGACTTTACCTCCACAGTCATGGATCACTCTGCATATTTCGCTTATATCTTCTTCAAAAACACCATGCGTAGATGGATAGGTTACCATTAATGCCGCAAGAGAATCTTTATACAATTCTGCTTTTTCTTTCAAGTCCAGTAAATCAATATTGCCTAGATCATCACATTTTACAACAACGACTTTCATACCTGCCATGATTGCACTTGCAGGATTTGTCCCATGTGCTGATGAAGGGATAATGGCAATATTTCTATTGCTGTCGCCTCTAGATTTATGGTATTCTCTGATGACCAGAAGACCTGCATATTCACCCTGCGCTCCTGAATTAGGTTGGAGTGAGCAAGCGTCAAAACCAGTTATCTCTGCCAAGTAATTTTCTAGTTCTTCAAAAATTTGATGATATCCAGTCGATTGATTTGCTGGACAGAATGGATGCAGATTAGCAAATTCTGGAAATGAAACAGGAAACAATTCAGTAGCAGCATTCAACTTCATTGTACAAGATCCTAACGGAATCATCGAATGCATAAGCGATAGATCTTTATTCTCCAATCGCTTAATGTATCGCATCATTTCAGTTTCTGATCTATACTTTTTAAATGTAGGATGCTGGAGGAAATCACTTTTGCGCTCAAACTCTGGAGCTATATCTTTAAAAGCACCACTTCCTTTGGTATCAACTTTGCTGGCTGAAGGCAACTGAGAAAAACTATCGACTAGCTCATTGACATCTGTTGCTCTACATGTCTCATCAAGACTTATGCTGACTTGACCACTAATTTGATTGTACAAGTTTATGTGTTTGTCTTGAATTGTCTTTTTCTCCTCCTCGCTAAGTTCAACTGTAACCGTATCAAACAATTCACCTTCCTTAGCGACAAAACCTAAAAGTCTTAATTTATCTCTAAGTAAAGAGGTATAGGCATGAATTCGTGTGGCTATATAATGTAATCCTTCTGCGCCATGATAAATAGCATACATGCCAGCCATCACGGCTAAAAGTGCTTGAGCTGTACAGATGTTAGAAGTCGCTTTTTCTCTTTTTATGTGTTGCTCTCTTGTTTGCAATGCCATTCTGTAAGCCTGATTGCCTTTAGCATCTATGGATAAGCCTATGATTCTTCCAGGTATTTGCCTCTTAAAATCTTCTTTGGTCGCAAAATATGCGGCATGAGGCCCACCAAAACCTATAGGTATACCAAATCTTTGCGTCGTGCCTACACATGCATCAGCGCCCCATTCACCTGGTGGTGTGTACAGCACTAAACTTAATAGATCTGCCGCAGCAATTACGAACACATTATTTTCTTCACACGATTTCTTGAAAGTAGAATAATCATTAACTATACCTTCAGCATTTGGATATTGAACACATGCTGCAAAATAAGAGCCATCAATATTTGCTTCATTCCAATCGCCTTCTACTATTTCAATCCCAAGAGGCTCAGCTCGTAATGCAAGTACATCCTTTGTTTGTTCAAACAATTTAGAATCTACAAATATTCTTTTTATAGCTTCATCTTTGACTCGTTTATTTCTAATGTTATAAAACATGGTCATGGCCTCAGCTGTTGCTGTGCCTTCGTCAAGTAAACTAGCATTTGCAATTGGTAAGCCTGTTAAATCACTGACAACTGTTTGGAAGTTCATCAATGCCTCCATTCTTCCTTGAGAAATCTCAGCCTGATAAGGCGTGTACTGCGTATACCATCCAGGGTTTTGAAAAATATTTCTGAGAATGACAGATGGCGTGATGGTACCATAATAACCCTGACCTATAAAGTTTTTTGCCAATATATTTTTCTCCCCAATAGCGCCTATATGCTTGAGATAATCATATTCTGTCATAGGCTCAGGAATATTCAGATTCTCATGTTTTCTGATTGATTGGGGTATTGTCTCCTTAATCAATTGATCAATTGATTCAACACCTATGGCGGTGAGCATGTGTTTGATTGCTATTTCATCAATTCCAACATGCCTATTCAGGAAGTTATTTGGATCGTTATTTATCATTAAACGAGCTTAGTTATTTCAAAAAATAATCGAGTATGGTATCTCGAAAGGAACAAATATACTCATTGTCGGTTCATATTTATACAACTATGAATAGAGAGTAGTAAAATGATTCTTAGTACATTTAACTTCTAAATATCACTTTATGTATACAATGTTAAAACATGCCCATTCAGGAATTAGATGGATTGTATTAATTCTATTGATAATTGCCATTTTTAATTCATATTCCAAATGGCAAAATAGGAAGGATTTTACAAGTGGAGATAAAAAGAAACATTTGTTTGCATTGATTTTTTGTCACATTCAGCTATTACTTGGGCTCGTTCTATACCCTATGAGTCCTTTAGTGTCTTTTGTCGATGGCTTTATGAAACAAAAGGTAACTAGATTTTATTCAGTGGAGCATGTCATGATGATGGTATTGGCTATTATTATCATTACTATCGGCTATAGCATAGCGAAGAGAAAGAAAGACGATTCGAATAAATTTAAGACAATATTTATCTTTTATTTGATAGGCCTTATCGTCATGTTAGCAGCAATACCTTGGCCTTTCAGAATTCCTGGCGCAGGCTGGTTTTGATAAGGTTTTAGAGTCTAGGGTCAAGGGTGTTTTTAAATTAAGTATTTTAAAAAAAGCTCAAAAAAAAGAAGAGCCTTCTGACTTTTCAGAGGCTCTACTTATACAATTTTTTAACACCCTTAAACTGTAACTCAAAGATAAGACAAGACATAGCTTAGTGAAACCTACAAGCAATCATCGCAGACTCTACAATTACACTGCATCTATAAAGAGCTTTGATTATCAATTGTTTATAGAATATAATTTTTGTCAATTGAGTAGGTTTGAAGGTTTCTGGTATCGAAGTTTTTGATTTTATTTGTACAGGTGTAGTTGCTCACATTAGTATTGAAGTTAAAATATAATTTTTAGAAATGTTTTTTAATTGTTCAACTTCAGTTTCTTCATATCCATGTAGCTAGATAAGATATGTCTCTAAAAAGAATAGAGCCTTCTGACTTTTCAGAGGCTCTATTAAACAATTTTTTAACACCCTTAAACTGTGATATAAAGATAAGGTAAGTCATACCTTAGTCTAACCTACAAGGAATCATCGCAGACTCTACAATTAAACAACACGCATAGAGTTCTGATTACCAATAGTTTATAAAACGTGAATTTTGTTAATTGAGTAAGATTGAAGGTTACTGTTAAACACTATCTTTTGATTTGTATATGTTTATCAATATGGCATTATGAATAAATTTTAAACACATTTTATGGCGTTTAATTAGTGGCTTGTAAACTGTAAGATTATGCACCCGAATTAGATCTAAGGTCCCATCTCAAAAAGAATTTAAATAATCATCTCTAAAAAATTATCAATCTATCAAAAGCATAGATTTCGTCTTTACAATTCCTTTAAAGCTGAGGGTATAATAATAAAGCCCTGCCTTATCTATCCCTTCTCGATTGACCCTAAAGATGTTATGCCCAGAGAGAGCAGCTTGTCTTTTTTGAGAAACCAATCGCCCAGAACTGTCAAATATGTCTAATAAGACAATCCCGTCTTCAGCTAAAGTGTAAGAAATTTCAGTTTGAGTAAAAAATGGATTTGGACTATTTTGATACAGAGTTAGGCCATCTTTAACCGAGTTAATCGTACTGAAGCTAATTTCAACAGGCTTAATATCTAATGCTTCTCCTATATAAGCTTCAGTCGGTAACCATTGCGTAAAATTTTGTATTCGGTCTGAAAGAAATCCATTTTCTTCGACACTTATAGTCATCGAAAATAATATCTTCGATTGAGTCTCAGTAACTCCATACCAGCTCATGAATACTGTTTGATCTGATTGGTTAAAAGCAGCTTTATCTGCATCTAGAATACCAGAATGTATTTCCATCACTTCAATGCCGTCATAACCTAGAAATATCTGCATCCCTTTGATGTCTTTTAATTCATCACTAAAAAAGTTAATTGTATATATCTCGTCTTTGTCCATGAAAATGTCATCTGTATACATCCGTACCTTAGGATGAGTTCTTGATTCGGCCTCTGCCTTAATCCAAGGGTTGGCATTACCTGTCAGATCACCTACTTTAATTCCTACAAAGTCATTTTCTGTTGACGAACCATTTAATTGATTTACAAAAATATCATCTATATAAGGCCATGGATTAGCTTCATCAAAAAATGGTTTGCTAGCATCCACAAAAACCCAACTTTGGCCTAATGCTTCATTTCTTCCAATGATAAGATATAGTAGTTCAACAACATCATCTATATTAACATGTTGATCTTGATTTACATCTGCCGCGATTAGTGTGTAAGGGCTGACGTCATGTCCAAATCCAAAGACTAGATTTGCGATAAGCAACACGTCTAATGTGCTGATCCCATTTAGATCGTCTCCTTTTTTGGTCGGTGTGATTAGGTAATTGAAATCATTTTCGATAGGATTAAATGCGTATTCACCGTTGATATCTGTAGTTGCTAACAATGGATAATTCTCCTGTGAAGACTGAAGATCAACATGTACCGTGTTGATAGGTTCATTAAACTGAGTATAAATAGAGCCAGATATAGAACCTGATCCGGTGCAGGGTGCCATAGTTCCAGATCCAGTTGCAGGCATCGTTCCAGATCCTGTCATTGTATAGAGATGACGACTTATGGTGTTAAGAGAATTGATTTCTTCCGCATTGATATATTCTGAACATTCAGTATTATCTGCGTGGGCTGGAATAACAATAATGCAAATGATGAAAGCAACGGATACAAATAACTTCATATACTGATTTAATTTGGAGCTGTATTAAAAAATCTTGTTCTCTAGGTTGGAATTATTCGGTATGTATATACTGGTACGACTGTTTAAAAAAAATTCTAGCCTTCACTTTTATATGATGGTCATCAGGCGAATATTTTAAACAATAGAAAATGGCAGATAATCATATCTGTCTTTGCAAAGGTAAGCTCGATTATAATTCATCAGACCTAGGTAAAACCTAGTTTCATAGTGCAGGTAAACCCTTAAGTTGTATATGTTGCAGAAGTGGTATTGATCAAATGTGATGTTGAAATTCTAGGGCTGAACCCATACACGTTCAACTAGTGATGTTTTGAAACCACTTTATTTTTAGATTCTCTGGTTGTAGGAGCTTGTTTTAATTCAAGATCATTGGCATTTTCAACCTTCTGTAAGAACCTATCATTCTATGATAAGGCAAGAAAGATTGTAGCTATGTGATTTTGACTGTTTTTAATCCTGTAGAAATTCGCATTAATAGAAAAAGCAGTGCCTTGTTAAAGACACTGCTCTATATATTGAAATGACTATGATTCTATGATTGTAGCTGAATGTGATTCTCTTCAATGAGTTTACGGATATTAATCAACGCATATCTCATTCTACCTAAAGCAGTATTTATGCTTACTCTTGTTAATGCAGCTATTTCTTTAAAGCTCATATCTGCATAATGTCTTAAGATGACAACTTCTCTTTGCTCTTCTGGTAACATATCGACCAACTCTCTAATCTTAGAGTAAGTCTGAGACTTAATCATTGTTGTCTCCATGTTATCATCTTTTACTTCAAGAACATCGAAAATATCAAAGGTCTCTGATGCAGATACTTTTGTTCTTCTTTTTGATCTTCTAAAATGATCTACACATAAATTATAGGCTATTCTCATTGCCCACTGAAGGAATTTACCTTCATGGTTGTACTTACCTTTTCTGAGAGTATCAATGATTTTGATGAATACTTCTTGAAAGATATCTTCAGCAAGATCATGATCTTTGACGAACAAGTATATCTGAGTATAGATACGCTGTTTGTGCCTTAACAATAAAATCTCGAAGGATTTATCGCTACCATCTAAATAATTGAGAATAAGTTGTTGATCGCTTAACGCAGCCTTCTTTGTCTGTACATTCATACTAAGTCAATATTTGGGTCTTTTAATAAACTTTCTTAGTGTAAATGTTTCGCGGCGTATAGACTGAATTTAAGTTTTAAATAAAAATCAAATATAGAGAACATTATCTATAGTTGAAAGTACTTGTTAAAAATAGTTGCAAAAGACTTACCATGCATGGTTCTCGTATAACCTTAACGATTGTTTAACCTAGCAATAAGGCTCTTGCATCAATTGCACATCGATAAGACAATTAACTGAGCAATATCCCCTATGTTTGTTTAAACTATTTTTCAAAAAATATCAATAAACAGTAAAAAACGATTGAAAACAATCCACATCAAGGGTGCTAGGTCTAATAATTTGAAAAATGTAGAGCTCAAAATCCCAAAGAATAAGCTCATTGTTGTCACTGGATTGTCTGGATCTGGTAAGTCTTCACTCATCATGGATACCTTATATGCAGAAGGTCAGCGCAGATATGTCGAAAGTTTATCTTCTTATGCCCGTCAATTCTTGAATCGGATGAAGAAGCCAGAGGTTGATTTCATAAAAGGTATATGTCCAGCAATTGCTATTGAGCAAAAGGTAGCCACAAGTAATGCGAGGTCTACCGTTGGTTCATTGACAGAAGTATATGATTATCTGCGCTTGTTTTATGCCAGAATAGGAAAAACGTATTCTCCTATTTCTGGAAATCAAGTTGGCAAAGACACCGTGACTGATGTTGTTGACTTCATTATGTCCCAAAAGGCTAAGACTAAAATTCAAGTATTCATTCCACTACAAAGAAAATATCCTGATCGAACGATACACAACGAATTGTTTCTGCTTCTCCAAAAAGGGTATTCGAGAGTATATTATAAAGAAGAGATCATACCAATAGAAGATTTTTTAGAAAACAATAAAAAGCTAGTTAAGAAGAAGATTGAAAATTTCAAGAAAGAACTGTTTATTTTAATTGATCGATTTGCTGTTTCTTCTGATGAAGAAAACCGTAAACGAATTGCAGATTCGATCAACACAGCTTTCTATGAAAGTGGAGGAGATTGTACAATAGATGTCGTGGATGACGGCAAGTATACATTTAACAACAGATTTGAACTTGACGGGATCACATTTATAGAACCTTCTCATCAATTATTCAACTATAACAACCCTTATGGTGCTTGCAAAAAGTGTGAAGGATACGGAAGAGTACTTGGTATTGATCCTAAAAAAGTCATACCCAATGATACTAAATCTGTTTACGATGGTGCTATACAATGCTGGAAGGGTGAAAAATATGGTCGTTGGTTAAACAATTTTATTGCAGCAGCTGCTGAATTCAACTTTCCAATCCATCGTCCTATTTGTGAATTGAGTGAGAAGGAGTACGACCTGTTGTGGGAAGGAAATGAGCGCTTATATGGTATCAATGAATTCTTCGATGAGCTCAAGCAAAAAACATATAAAATTCAAAATCGAGTCATGTTGGCGAGGTATCGTGGACGTACCAAATGCCATGTATGTAAAGGTGCACGATTAAGACAAGAAGCGCTGTACGTCAAAATTAATGATAAGTCGATTGCTGAGTTGATTGATATTCCGATTGACGAATTAATAGCATTCATCAAAAATGTAAACCTTACTAAAGCTGAAAAAGAAATCAGTAAACGGATATTAATAGAAATTGAATCTAGATTAGATACCATGCTCCAAGTAGGGCTGCCATATCTATCACTGGACAGGCTATCGTCTACATTGAGCGGTGGAGAAACCCAAAGAATTAATCTGACAAGAACATTAGGTAGTAATCTGACAAACTCATTATATATACTTGATGAGCCAAGCATAGGATTACATCCAAAGGATACCAGTAAACTTGTAGAAGTCCTCCATAACTTAAGAAATCTAGGGAATACGGTAATTGTCGTTGAACATGAAGAGGAGGTAATTTTAAATGCGGACCACATAATAGATGTTGGTCCTAAAGCTGGAATACATGGTGGTGAAATCCTTTACAACGATAGCCTAAAGGCATTTAAGAAAAAGGCGAATAAAAGTCTGACATCAGATTATCTCTATGGTCGAAAAGCTATAGCTGTTCCAAAAAGTCGGAGAAAATTTAGCAATAAAATTGAAATTAAAAATGCTCGGCATCACAACCTGAGATCTATAGATGTCACATTTCCATTAAACTCTTTTGTTACGGTGACTGGTGTGTCAGGTTCTGGAAAAACGACTTTGATCAAACACATTTTATATCCTGGGATTAAAAGACTCATTGGGGAAAATACAGCAATCAAACTTGGTGCACATGATGACATTACTGGAGATGTTGCCAACATAAAACAAGTAGAGCTTATTAATCAAAAACCCATAGGTAAATCTTCAAGATCAAATCCAGTCACATATGTAAAAGCATATGACTCTATCCGCAAACTGATGGCAGACCAACAGTTATCTAAGATTCGAGGATACAAACCAAAACATTTTTCATTCAATGTTGATGGTGGAAGATGTGAGAATTGTAAAGGAGAAGGTGAGATAGTGGTCGAAATGCAATTTCTAGCAGATGTCAAATTATTGTGTGAGGATTGCAAAGGACAACGTTTCAAAAAAGAAGTATTAGAAGTAAAGTATAAAGAGCACTCTATTTTTGATATTCTAAATTTAAGTATAGAAGAAGCCATTTCGTTTTTCGAGGACCAGCGAGAAATTATTAATAAAATCAAACCACTAGATGAAGTGGGCTTAGGTTATGTCAAACTTGGTCAATCTTCTAGTACATTGTCTGGTGGAGAAGCACAGCGTGTCAAGCTTGCAAGCTATTTAGGCAAAGAAGCTAGAGGCAATCAAATCTTATTCATTTTTGACGAACCGACTACTGGCTTACATTTTCATGACATCAACAAGCTATTATACGCACTGAATGCACTTGTTGAATGTGGACACTCTATTATTGTTGTTGAGCACAACATGGAGGTGATCAAATGCAGTGACTGGGTGATCGATTTAGGACCTGAAGGAGGTAAACGTGGGGGTAACCTAGTCTTTCAAGGGACACCTGAAGACTTAATTAAGTGCAAAGATTCAGAGACTGGTAGGTATTTAAAAGAAAAGCTCTTCTAAACCGTTGTTTAAAAGAGCTTGCTGCATAAATTTCTGAATCTAAAAATTTATTTCTTTCCTCCGGATAATTCATCCTGGAGCTTTTTTAATTTATCCCAAGAACCTGAAGTCGCCAATTTTGCTTGTTTGGCCCAAGTCGTTGGATCATGCATAGAAAATCTATTTCCTGCCTTATCTAATATTCCTTTGAGGGAATTTATTTGCGAACCTGCTAACTGATCAAATGTACGAATTCCTGCGCTAACTAACAATTTTGATATTGCAGGACCAATGCCTTCTATTTTACCTAAATCATCAGATGTTGACTTAGATATAGACGCCTTTTTCGAAGACGTAGATTTTGTCTTTTTTGACGAAAGCTTAGCACTAGAATTTGTTCCAGCTTTCACTTCGCGTCTATCGACAATTTTAGATTTACCAGTTGTTCGTTTCTCACCCACAACAGTCTTAGAAACTTCGACAGTCCCCATATTAGCCATCATCTTCGTCAGTGTATCAAAATCTATTGATTTCACAACTTCAACTTCTTTGACTATTTCAACAGGAACTTCTTTGATTATTTCTATCTCTTTTATTACCTCTTTTGGTTTTTTAGCTAGCTCTTTCTGCAATTCTTTGATCTTCAACTGGAGCGCTTTATTGCTTTTCTCAGAAGCATTTAATTTTTGGCTAGATTTTTTTAAATCTGCAGATGCTTTTGTTGCGGACTTCTTTGCAGCAGCAGCGTCTGCCAATGCTTTCTTAAGCTCTCCTGCTGTTTTGGCTGCATATTTTTTAATACTACTATTTTCAGCGTTAGCTTTTTTGAGATCGCTATTGGCTTTAGAAGCAGCTTTGTTTGCTGCTCTCACATCAGCAAGAGCTTTTTTGAGATCGGCTGCAGCTTTTGAGGCAGCTTTATTAGCAGCGACTACATTAGCGTCAGCTTTTTTAATATCACCCGATAATTTTGCCGAAGTTTTTTTTGCTTCACTCGCTTCAGCTACAGCTTTTTTGAAATCAGCTGTAGCTTTTGAAGCTGCTTTATTTGCAGCTATAGTAGCAGTTTTAGCTTTTGTTAAATCAGCTTCGCTAGACTTTTTAAGTGCAGCTAGTTTTTTGGTTAATGCTGAAATCTCTTTTTCGTCTTTCTGAACAACTTCCTTGATGTAAGTAATCTCTTTTAATTTTTCTACAGGAACTTGTTTAGTAAGCTTTACCTCTTTGATTTTTGCTTTCTCGACGATCACAGGGACTTCCTTGATGACTTCTACTTCTTTAATTACTTGCACCTCTTTGATCACTTCGACAGGAACCTCTTTAATGATTTCTACTACTTTAATCTTCTCAACGATTACCTGCGTCTTTACTGCCTTTTCTACTTTTACTTTTACTTCTTTAACTTTAAGCTTTCCTGGTACGGCCACAGCAATTTGTTCCTTACTATGTACAGTTTTAATCGCTTGCGTTCTAAAGGCTGGGTTTTCTTTTAGGATTGTTTCGTATGCTTTCTTTGCTTTATCCTTAGAAATACCAGCACTCTTACTGACTTTCGCTATTAATTTCTGTTTTTCTATCATTATTATTGTTTAGAATAGTTGATTTTAAGTTTTGATTATTTACGGCCTCCATCTAATTTACCCTGCAATTTTTCAAGCTTTTTCCACTCTCCTTTCGCTGCAAGATCTGCTTGTTGTGGCCATGTTGACGGGTCGTGCATTTGGAAACGAGATCCAGCTTTTTCTAAAATTCCTTTTAATGCAGATACTTTGGCTTTAGACAATTTTGAAAATGTGTCTATACCTCCTTTTACTAATAATCCACTGATCTTTGGTCCGACTCCTTCAATCTTTTTGAGGTCGTCTTTCTTTGCCTTAGCTTTAGTATTGGTTTTCTTAACAGCTTTTTTAGCACTTGCCTTTGTTTTAGCTTTGGGCTTTGCAATACTCTTTTTCTTACTTTTTGTTTTCACTTCTCTGCGATCAACTACTTTTGCATCTTTTTTAGTTCTCGTTGTACCGACAACTTGCTTGGACACTTCAACCGTACCCATATTCTCCATCATTTTTCTTAGTGAATCCATGTCAATGGATTTTACTACTTCGACCTCTCTTACTACTTCAATTGGTATTTCTTTAATGATTTCGATTTCTCTAATGACTTCTACCTCTTTCGGCTTCTTCGCTAGTTTTGCTTTAAGTGCATCTATTTCTTTCAAATAAGACTTTCTGTCTGTAACAGCTGAATTTAAATCTTTAGATGTCGACGTGTGCTTGTCTTGCAATGCAGCTAATTTTTTTGTAAGCGCATTAATCTCTTTGTCATCTTTAACTTCCTTAATGACTTCTACCTCTTTTGGCTTTTTCGCTAGTTCTGCTTTAAGTGCATCTATTTCTTTCAAATAAGACTTACCGTCAGTAACAGCAGAATCTAGATCTTTAGATGTAGACATGTGCTTATTTTCTAATGCAGCTAATTTTTTTGTAAGTGCATTAACCTCCTCTACATCTTTAACCTCCACTTCCTTAATGACTTCTACCTCTTTTGGCTTCTTCGCTAGTTCTGCTTTGAGTGTATCTATTTCTTTCAAATAAGACTCTCCATCAGATACAGCAGTATTCAAATCCTTTGATGTAGATGTATACTTATCATCTAATGCAGCTAATCTTTGTGTAAGTGCATTAATCTCTTCAACATCTTTTACTTCTTTAATTACCTCTACTTCCTTGATGACTTCAACAGGTACTTCTTTAATAATTTCAACCTCCTTGATGACCTCTACTTCTTTGATTACTTCAACAGGCACCTCCTTTATGACCTCGACCTCATTGATCACTTCAACAGGCACCTCCTTTATGACCTCGACCTCTTTAATCACTTCAACAGGCACTTCCTTTATGACCTCGACCTCTTTAATTACTTCAACAGGCACCTCCTTTATGACTTCGACCTCTGTAGGCTTTTCTTCAATGATTGCTTTCAGCTTTTGAATTTCACTTTCTCTTGATGCAATATCATCTTCTAACTGCTTTGTCGTATTGTTTAGATTTAAAATAATTGTTTCCGTGTCTTCTTTCACTTTAGCAATTTCTCCTTCCATATCTTGAAGTTGTGATGCGTGAGCCAACAATTCTGACTCTTTCATTCTCAACTCATTATTCAAAGCGTCAAACTTTTTGCTCCAGTCATCTAAGGCACCATCTTTCTCGCTATTGACTTCCTGCAATTTCACCTCAGCCATTTCTAGCTTAGAGTGTGTTTGATCAAGCAATTTAGATTTCTCATTAAATTGAATTAGCAGTACATCGTATTCTCCCTGAAGCACTGTCAATTTCTCTTCTCGTTCTCCAGCGGCAGTTTCAATTTGCTGTTCTAATTCCTTTAAGGCATTATTGACTTCTTCTAATTCTTTATTTTTCTGTTCGAGCGACACTTTGAGATCGGACACTTTCGATTCTAAATCATTAATGTTTCCATCTTTTTCTGCAAGTTCTTTTTGTCCGCTTTCGTTTTTAGCCTCTAGTTGCCTTCTTAACTCATCCAATTCACTATCTCTATCAGCAATAGTAGATTGTAAACCGCCAACTTCTGACTCTTTAACTTCAGCAGCTTTTGCTAATTGGGCTTCTAGATCTGCGATTCTAGCTGCTTGAGTACTTATCTCTGAATCTTTTGAAGGGATTGATTCAGTTTGAGCAATAAGGCCAGTTTTCTCGGTTTGCCAATTCCCCCATTTTGATTCCCATTCAGTATTAGTTGCTTTAAGTTTACTGAATTGGCTTTCAAAAGAATCAAGCTTTTCTGCCAATTTTTCTTTTGTATGCTTAAGTTTATTGTTTTCTGAATCAAGACTTTCTAGTCTTTTTTTATCAGCATTATATGTTGCTACTAATGAGGAGTGTTTGCTGTCAAGTTCTTTTAGCTCAGTATAAATTTTATCTTCTGTATCCTTAGCATTGACCTTAAAGTCTGCGTATTCAGTTTCGATATTACTATACTTATTGCGAAGAACATTATAATCACCTTCTCTAGAATCATATTTACCGCGAAGGTCAGTCAAATTCAAATTTAGATTGTCATAATCTCCTTTAAGAGAATTATGAGAGCTATATAAAGTATTGTATTCTGTTGATTTTGAATTATATCTACCATCTAGTTGAGAATAAGAATCCTCTGATGATTGCAACTTCATTTTCCACTCATCAATCACTCCTCCTACCAAAGCTTCTCTAATTAGCCAGCCAAATAATGCTGCACCAAGCAAAAATAAAGGGAACAATAACCAGAATCCACAAAGTCCTAGAATAAAAGCAATTAATGCTACAATGATCAGGATTATTAATATTATGATAATTATTGGAGTGTATCTCATTGTTTTGATTCTTCTTGTTTGGGATTAATTATGGTTTAAAACTACTTCCACTCTTCTATTAAGAGCTCTCTCTGCTGCTGTACTATTTGAATTAAGGGGATTATTTGGCCCGTATCCATTGGTTGACATTTTAGATCCAGAGATGCCATTGTTCACTAGATAATCCTTTACAAAGGTGGCACGCTCAGCTGATAGATTTGTATTGACCTGAAGACCGCCCACATTGTCTGTGTGACCGTCAATAGAAACATTACTACCAGATACATTATCCAAATAGTAGACGATATCTGAAAAATCTTGTCGTTGCTGAGCAGTAAGGTTGACTGAATTCTGTCCAGTATTAAATCTCAATGTTACCGCTGGTGCTTGATCTATTAATCTAGCTTTTATATCAGCTAGCCTGTCAGCAGAAGTGTTAGACAATGCACCAAATGAGAAACGTACACCTTCATCTAAAACATTGTTTTCGATTTCAGAAGCTGGAACAATAGCACTGTTTGTATTGATTTGACTTGCGACCACTCCTAAGCCCATCATATAACTTTTGACATCGTTGGCTCTCGCAAGTCCTAGGTTATTAAAAATTCCACTATAATTTTCAGTCTCGGCATACTCACCAGTGATTGTTAATTCTCTCTCAGGATTGTTCTCAAGATAATTCACTGTTTTATCGAGGCAATCAGTTGAATTATTTCCTAGTCTCCTCAGTGAATTTTCATTAAAGTCAAAACCTGTATCACAAGTCGTTTTAAATCTGGCACCATCATTAATAAGCCAACCACTAGTTGCAACTGCGGCTACAGACTTAGCGGCAGGTGCTGCGGCAGCAGCCTTGAACCAACAGCTTCGGCAAAAGAAAAAACCAAAAATGATCCATAAAATTAGACCTAATATCAGCCATGGTAAATATTTTTTTTTCATCTGTTGATGCGTTCTGTTTGTTTGATTATTTAGACATTATTAAGACAACGCACGGGGGACATTAGTAACGAATTTAACATATATTTTTTCTAATTTTTTTTTAAATGCTTATAATCCTAGGGTTTTAATCCTCAACGTATTAGAATAATGCGCTAAAAATTTAATATGCTATAATTCTCTATGTATTAATGTGATTTGGCAAGAATTTCCCTATATTATACAAAAGCTTGATATGAAGGCTACAAACATTCTTACTCTCGTTCTTATCATCCTGTTGACTAGTTGTTCATCTACAAGAGGATTGTTGATCCAGCAATATCCCAATCCTGTCGACACATCTTCAAAGCAAATCATGTTACAGCAACGGAAGGAATATGAAGTAAGCGGCATACATGTGGACAATCTCTTTGAAGGTGCGCGTCTCAATAATTTCACTCAAGTGAATGATACGCTATTCAGAGCGACTATTTCTCCAGAAAATAAACCTATAAATGCAAGCGCATACTATGCATTCCGCATTTGGTCAGACGAACCTACAGATGTTTCTGTTGAATTGTATTACACAGATCATGAGCACAGGTACGATCCTAAACTAAGCTACGATGGTGCCCTCTGGATAAAAATGCACGAGTCTGACTTCGATACACTTACTGCACCAAACATCGCAACATTAAGATTGAATCTAACTAAGGAAAAGCTCTTTGTTGCAGGACAGGAATTGCATACAATGAAGCATGTCAGAAATTGGGTCAATAAAATCCAAAAGCATAAAGACGCGCTACATGCTGTCATAGGTAAAAGTAAACTAGATATGGACATGCATTTTGTCGATATTTATAGTGGCACACCTGAGGGTAAAAAAGCCATTGTCGTAATGACTCGGCAGCATCCACCAGAAGTGACTGGTCATTATGCTGCCGAAAGTTTTGTTGAAGAAATCTTAGCTGACAATCCTCTTAGCAATAACTTTAGAGAACAATTCAGAGTCTTAGTATATCCGCTGATGAATCCTGATGGAGTCAATGAAGGTCACTGGCGACATAATGCTGGAGGTATAGATTTAAACAGAGATTGGTCTCAATACAGACAACCTGAACCAAAAGTGGTAGCGAATCATATGGTACAAACTACAGAGAATTCAAAAAATAAAGTACTCGTTGGATTAGACTTCCATTCTACTCAAAAAGATTTATACTACACCTTATCTGATGACCTAAAATCAAGTGTCTATCCATTTAAAGATTATTGGATGAGAGGTATCGATAATACCTTTGATGATTATACCCCTGATGACCGTCCTTCTACTTTAAACCAACCGATTACAAAAACATGGTTTTACTTACAATTTGGTGCTGAAGGCATTACTTATGAAATAGGAGATGAGACGCCTAGAGATTTTGTACGAGCGAAAGGAAGAGCTGCTGCAGTTGAGTTGATGGAGCTATTGGTACTAAGAGAAAATGAAGAGTAACTTAAGCTGGCAATAAAGGCCTAGTGATTCTTAATGAAATCCATGAATTCGTTACGTCTTTGTTGATTGATAAAAGCACCATCATATTCTACGGTAATCGTACTGCTTGCATCATCTTGTATACCTCTACATGAAACACAAAAATGTTTTGCGTCAACAATCACGATAACATCATTCGTATATAATGCTTCTTTCAAGCCTTCTAAAATCTGCCTAGTCAGACGCTCTTGAACTTGAGGTCTTCTGGAATAATAATCAACAAGTCTATTGATTTTTGACAAGCCAATTACTTTTCCGCTACTAATATATCCGACATGCGCTTTGCCAATAACAGGAAGGAAATGATGCTCACATGTTGACTTAACAGTAATGTTTTTTTCAATTAGCATCTTGTTGTACTGATACTTATTTTCAAACAAAGAGATACTCGGTTTATTAGCCGGATTAAGGCCTTTAAATATTTCTTTAGTAAACATTTTTGCCACTCGTTTCGGTGTACCTTTTAAACTATCGTCTGTCAAATCAAGACCTAGAGTTTCCATGATTTGTTCAAAATGCTCGGATATGATATCTATTTTCTGATCATCACTCAGTTCAAATGCATCCTTCTTCAAAGGTGTATTTAAGGAAGTCGAAACATGATTATCTCCAATTGAATCTGAAACATTTATTCCTTGCAAGTTTTCTATTTTTTTGACAGTTTGCATAATTCCTATTTAATCGCACGGTAATAACATGTTCACATTCAAAATTGTTTACTTTCATTCCAAAATTATACGTGCCAATGAGTAGATCGTTTTGTATTTATCTATGTCTAAGCGCCTTGTTTATTTCTTGCAGATCAAAAAAAATTGCAATAAAAACACCCCAAACACTTAACATTCAAAAGGCCGTACAGATAGATAAGTCTCCCTTTGGATTCGGTGTATGCGAACCTACAATTTGTATCAATCCAACAAATAAGGATGAGATTGCTGCTGGCTCTATATTGAATTGGTCTTACATATCAAAAGATGGTGGATTGACTTGGAGTAAATCAGAATTGAAATCTCCTTATGGTGTTTATGGCGATCCAGTTGTGCGAATAGATTATGAAGGGACTATTTTTTATTCACATCTGTCAAATCCTGATAATGCTGCTTACAGAAGTGAGTCGTTTTTGGATCGCATCGTTGTACAACGGTCTACTGATTTTGGCAATACTTGGAATGATGGGACCTATCCCGAAGTGAGGGGTACCCACGACCAAGACAAGCAATGGATGTCAATCCAACCAGGGACAAATCATCTGGCGATGACTTGGACAGAATTTGATAAATACGGCAGTAAAGAAGAGGCTTGTAAATCCAGAATATTATTTTCTAATTCTACAGATAATGGAGAAAGCTGGAGCCAACCCAAGGCCATCAGTCAATTTGAAGGCAACTGTATTGACGACGATCAGACAACAGAAGGTGCAGTGCCAACATATGGTCTCGGTGACGATTTATACGTTGCTTGGTCTTATGATGAACACATCTATTTTGACAAGTCAGAGAATGGTGGAAAGACATGGCTTGACGAAGACAAAATTATCGCAGATCAACCCGAAGGGTGGAATTATGTCATCCCAGGAATAAGTAGATGCAACGGTATGCCTATTACAGGATTTGATCATTCTAAAGGAAAGTTTAGAGGGAGAATTTATGTGAATTGGAGCGACCAACGCAATGGAGTCACAGACACAGACATCTGGCTTATTTACTCAGATGATCAAGGTGAAAGTTGGTCTAAGCCAAAGAAAGTAAACGATGATAATTCTAAGAGACATCAATTTTTTACATGGATGGATATTGATGAAAAAACTGGTTACGTTTACATTGTCTTTTATGACAGGAGAGATGTAAGAGGTAATCTGACAGATGTGTATCTGGCGTATTCTCATGACGGTGGTCTTACATTTAAGAACACTAAAATTAACTCCAAATCATTCACACCTTCTGACCAAGTATTTTTTGGTGATTACAACGATATAAGTGCTTTTGATGGAAGAGTACGCCCTATTTGGACCCAACTAGAAGGTACAGAATTGAGTGTATGGACTTCTATAATTGAAGTAAATTTAGAATGATAAAAGGCGTTAAAAATGAGACATACTTTACTTTTTGTATAACGAAATGCATGTCCGTAAAGTCACTTCTTCCTTCGTGCGATTTCACTTCATAAAAGACACCTGTACAATGCCATCTAGTAAGTGTAGCATAGTTTTTACAGTTTCAATTTTTACATTTCAAGTGTAATTCCATTTGTTATGATTTTCATCCAAAAATCCAACCAAATGGAGCATTTTCTAACGATTCTACGCGGAACTTCGTATCGCCCTAAAATAATGTCGCACCTTCAGCACTTGTAAATTCTTAACTAAACAATATTGGACAAAATGCGCTCTTGCCAATTATGGTAAATAGGACGAGCATTATCTATTGAGGCAATGTGCTTGTTTGTACATTTTGTTAAAAACACCTTTACTTTCAAAAATAAGTATCATATTAAACTTATACTTACCTTCGCGTTTAATTATAATATTAGTGTAAGCCCTCTATGAAAATTATATTTATAGATGACGATGAAGCCTCGCATACTTACCATGGGTTGATGGCTTCGGATGCAGGAATTGACAAAAAATTCATATCTCATTTTTACTATGTTGATGATACAATTAAATACTTAAAGGATCTCATTCAAAATGAGAACTCAGAAGAATGGCCTTGTAATATATTCATAGACATCAACATGCCTATGAAGTCAGGCTATGATTTTGTGCAAGAATATTCTGAATTAAACCATCCATTTCCAAACCCGTGCATCATATTTGTTTCTTCTACTAGAAACGAAAAAGACTTGGAAAAAATCAAATCTTTTCCGCTCGTCCAAGACATCAAGGAAAAATTCTTGGAAACAGAATATTTCCAAACACTGAAAGCTGAAAAATGCTTATAGAAAATCATGGATTCTAGCATTTTTGACTTATTACCATCATACACTAAACAACTATTCTGTATTTTAGTCTTATAAATAAATGCCAATGATATACGATCTGAGTCATTTGACTATTTCTTCTCCATGGAAGCTATACATCCATGAATAAGAAAATTATTCCTCAGTTTCTCGGACCACTATTTTTTCTAGCTATACTTTTCTTTTTTCATCCAACGGGTCTTTCACCTGAAGCCAATGCTGTATTAGCTTGTACCGTATGGATTGCTATTTGGTGGATTTTTGAAGTCACAGATATTGCAGTCACCGCTCTTTTACCAATTATTTTATTTCCTTTAACTAGTGCATTATCCATAGCAGACACCACTGCAGCATATGGTCATAAATACATCTTTTTGTACATGGGAGGATTTATTCTGGCTATTACTATTGAGAAATGGAATTTACACAAACGGATAGCCTTAAGCATCATCACCATATTGGGCGCTAAAATTTCAAGAATAATTCTAGGCTTCATGCTTGCTACTGCATTTATGTCTATGTGGATATCCAATACTGCCACAGCTGTCATGATGTTGCCAATCGGCCTAGCCATCATTAAGCAACTAAAAGATCATCCAAGTACACCAGAAAATGAGCATGAATTATTTGGAAAAGCTTTAATGTTAGCGATTGCATATAGTGCGTCCATCGGTGGCATGGCTACCCTTTTTGGCACTCCCCCTAATCTTGTTCTTGCTGGTGTTGTAGAAGAAATATATGATATAAATATCAGTTTTAGTCAGTGGATCAAATTTGGTTTGCCTATATCAATCATCTTACTTGCCATCTGCTGGTTATATCTGACACGCATCGCTTTTAGCTTTAAATTTGAAGAATTTCCAGGTGGCTCAAATGAAATAAAACGCTTACTGCGTGAATTAGGACAGTGGTCTATAGAAGAAAAACGTGTGCTTGTCGTATTTGTCTTAACTGCTTTTTTTCTGATTTTTCGCAAATGGTTTGCACAGTTCGTTCCTCAGCTTGATGACACCATTATTGCAATGACAGCAGGTATTTTATTATTCTTACTACCATCAGGAAATGGTAAAGACCAGTTGATCAATTGGAAAGAAGCTGTTAAAATGCCTTGGGGAGTGATTCTACTTTTTGGTGGTGGAATGGCACTTGCATCTGGGTTTCAACAAAGTGGTCTTGCCAGTTGGATTGGCAATCAATTTGGTTTATTAAACGAATTGCCAATTCTGCTTTTGGTACTTATCATCATAGCTGCTGTGAATTTATTGACAGAAATCACCTCTAATATGGCAACTGCTGCAATGTTGCTACCAATTCTAGCACCAATGGCATTGGTCCTAGACGTACATCCATATCTGCTAATGGCAGCAGCCACAGTAGCAGCATCCTGTGCATTTATGTTACCTGTTGCGACGCCTCCAAATGCGATTGTCTTTGGATCAGGTTATCTTAAAATTCCTGATATGGTAAAGACTGGGATTTGGATGAATATCATCTCTATCATTATATTGACAATTGCTGTTTACTTTTTTCTGGGCTATTTATGGGGATTTGATCCGAGCAGTTATCCTTCAAATTGGATGACTAAATAATTTTGCACAACAGGATGCTATTCTTTATGTTAGTATAATCATATGGACTTTAAACTTTCTCAAGAATTTGTCAACGAACTACCTGCAGATCCAATAACAGGCAATTATCCTAGGCAAGTAGAACAAGCATGTTTTTCGTTTGTCAATCCAACACCGACATCAAATCCTTCAATCATACATACCTCATCTGAAATGCTATCCGAATTAGGGATTTCAAAATCAGAAGTCACTGAAGGTAAATTCTTAGAAATCTTTTCTGGACAAACGGCTTACCCAAATAGTAAACCCTATGCCATGGCCTATGGTGGGCATCAATTTGGACATTGGGCAGGCCAACTGGGAGATGGTAGAGCAATTAATATAATAGATATAAGGGTCGGAGAAAAGAAGTGGTCTCTACAGTTAAAAGGTCCTGGTCGGACACCGTACTCGCGGACTGCCGACGGACTTGCGGTATTACGATCTTCTATTAGAGAACATCTATGTAGTGAAGCCATGTATCATCTTGGCGTACCAACGACACGTTCATTAAGTCTTTGCCTGACTGGCGATCAAGTCTTGAGAGATGTCATGTATAATGGAAATGCTGCGTATGAGAAAGGAGCAATCGTATGCAGAGCAGCAGAGAGTTTTCTGCGTTTTGGCAATTATCAATTATTTGCAAGTCGTGGCGATAAAGATAATTTGCGTAAGCTGCTTGACTATACTATTAAGTATCATTATCCAGAAATAACATCCAAAGGGAACACTGCCTACATAGATTTATTCCAAGAAGTATCTAAGCGTACTTTAGAAATGGTTTTGCATTGGCAGCGTGTTGGTTTTGTCCACGGAGTCATGAATACAGACAACATGTCGATACTTGGATTGACCATTGACTTTGGTCCATATGGCTGGCTCGAAGGTTACGAAAAAGATTGGACACCCAATACAACGGACAAACAATTCAAGCGATACCGCTATGGCAATCAGCCAAAAATTGCCCTTTGGAATCTTGTACAGTTTGGCAATGTCATCAATTATATTGTAGAAGATTCATCCGGCCTACAAGACACTGTCAATCGGTATAACACAGAACTTGACAGTCGCTATGTGCAGATGATGTGTGCAAAAATTGGCTTGAATGTACCGTCTGATGGTGGACATGAATTAATCAATTCACTAGAGTCTGCTTTGGCGGAAGTCGAAACGGATATGACCATCTTTTTTAGACAGCTTGCTGATTGCTTAGTTAAGTCCTCTTTCGAGGAATGTTGGTCTATCATCCAAGAATCCTTTTATGAAGATAAAACGAGTGAATTAACCAAACATGTTTGGGAAACTTGGTTTAGTGATTATAAGAATGAAATCCAGACTCAACAGGTGACTGATGAGAATAGAAAAGCAGCAATGAATAAAGTCAATCCAAAATATGTCCTCAGAAATTACATGGCTCAATTGGCAATTGATAAAGCAGAAGAAGGAGACTATTCTCTCATTGACGAATTGCATCAATGCTTAAAACGTCCCTATCATGATCAACCTAGCTTCGATCAGTGGTATGCTAAAAGACCTGAATGGGCAAGGCATAAAGTGGGATGTTCGATGTTGTCTTGTAGTTCATAATATAAATTCATCTTATTGGACATAATCGTTAGTTACGTTTGATCGGGGATAGTTCAGAGTTTATTAAAACCTTCCCGTAGGGATTCAGTCTGTTGGTATCGTCCCAGATAGCAAATCACCAAATAGCAACTTTGATTCGATTCTGAAATATTAGTCAAATATCTATTATAATGTTTCCAGCCAATTGTTAGAATTTTTTTAAAAAAATAAATCCAATTACAATTTTACTAATTAAATATCCCCTTTTAGGGGGATAAATATCCCCTCTTTGGGGGATATAAATACCCAATCTATTCACCTAGATTTAACGACGCGGATCTTTCCTTTCAATTGGCATTTAATTATTATACTCGCATTGACTGGCATATTCCCATCAAGAAGCTTAATAATAAAAATCTCTGTTTGAATGGTGTCAGTATGATTGGCATCGTTCATACAGACTTTTAAATATATCCAAGATGAAACAAACTAAACAAGTTGCCTCGTCAAATTCAACTCCATCACTTCAAACTCGAGATGGAAAAAAGCTAGAGATCCCATACGAAGGGTCACTTGGCTTATTAGCCTTAGGGGATGTTGGATTAAAGCTTTGGAGAGAAGCAAAAGAAAAAAATAAACCAACAACGAAAACATAATATACGTATGAGAGACAATCGAAAATTGCTCGTTATTGGATGGGATGGTGCTGACTGGAAAATGATCAATCCATTGATGGATCAGGGACTTATGCCTAATCTTGAAAAACTGGTTAATAGCGGTACCATTGGCAACCTTGCAACACTGGACCCACCATTCTCTCCCATGTTGTGGACTTCTATGGCAACCGGAAAACGGCCGTATACCCATGGAGTGATGGGCTTCAACGAACCAGACGCTGATGGTATCAATATCAGACCAGTATTATCGCTTTCTCGAAAATGTAAAGCCATCTGGAATATATTGACACAGGAAAAAAAGAAAACCCACACTGTCGCTTGGTGGCCGTCTCATCCTGCCGAACCCATCAATGGTGTAGCCATCTCTAATTTTTACCAGAGAGCAATGAAAAATACTGCAGACCATTGGCCTATTGCACCCCAAAGTGTCCATCCAAAACACATGGAAGATCACTATGCCAAGCTACGGATACACCCATCAGAATTGACAGGTGCTCATCTGTTTCCGTTCTTACCAATGCTGGATAAGCTAGGTCCAAGTCATATGAAAGAAGTCCAACAATTTCGTCACCTTTTGGCAGAAAACAGCAGTTTGCATGCAGCATTCACAAATATCATCCGCACGCAAGAATGGGAATATGCGACTGTGTACTTCGATGGCATCGATCGCTGCTGCCATGAATTCATGAAATACCATCCGCCAAAACGAGACCACATTCCTCAAGATAAATTTGACATTTATAAAGACATCGTGAGAGGGATGTACCAATACCACGATATGATGCTCGGCAGAGTGATGGATATTGCAGGTGAAGATGCGACGATCATGCTCATCTCAGATCATGGATTCCAATCCGACCATCTGCGACCCAAAAATATTCCAATCGAGCCTGCAGGCATTGCTTATGAACACAGTCAATACGGCATTATCGCTATCAAAGGACCTGATATAAAAAAAGACAGCCTGGTACAAGGTGCATCTATCCTTGATATCACACCTACAATATTACAATTGTTCGATCTGCCCATTGGACAAGACATGGATGGAAATCCTCTGTTGTCTATTTTTGAAGATCCAAATATTCCAAAGAGTATTGAAACTTGGGAAACTGTCGAAGGGGAATCCGGGATGCCATCATCACAATATGAAGAGGATCCGAATTTTGCAGAAAAAATGCTCGATCAATTAGCTGATCTAGGTTATATCGACAAGCCTGACAAAGACAAAGCAATCGCTTTTAAAAGCACCAAAAACTTTTGCGACAGCAATCTTGCACGTGCCTATATGGACGGTGGTAAAATCTTAGAAGCCATTGAAATCTTCGAACGACTTTACCAGGAGCATCAAAAACCGTGGATCTCTTATCGGCTAGCTGTCTGCTACCAGATGATTGGCCAGCATCAAAAATGTCGAGCACTCATCCAACAATTACAAGATGGTGGCTTTTACGATAATCCGGTCATGGAGACCATAGAAGCAAGCCTGCTGATGAGCGAAGGAAAATTCCTAGAAGCATCCAAACTGTTAGAAAACATAGAAACGAAAGTCGATCATACCTATGGCGGTCTCTACCTAAAAGTAGCGCGCTGCTATGCGATGATCAAGCAACCTGTAAAAGCTCAGAAAGCCATAGAAAAAGAATTGGCAAATAATTATGACAATCCCTATGCACATCAGTTTTTAGGGATTATCCGTCTCAATCACAACAGATTTAAAGAAGCTTACGAATGCTTTATGGAGGCGATCAGTTTGGAATATGGCATGTCTGAAGCACACTATTATCTAGGCAAGACATTGATTGCCTTGGGTGAGTATGAAGCGGCTAGCAATGCCCTGGAAGTCTCGCTGAGTATTAATCCTCAGAATAATCATGCAAGGCTAATACTTCAACGAGTGTATCAAACACACCTCGACAAAGCAGAAAAAGCAGATCAGATTTTTCAGGACTTTAATTCTTATTGCAGTGGTGAAATCACCATTGTCTCCGGTATGCCTCGGTCAGGTACATCGCTGATGATGCAACTTTTGGAAGCAACTGGTGTAGATATTTTTTCTGATGGCGAGCGAGTCAGTGATGATAACAATCCAAAAGGATATTATGAACATGAAGTCGTCAAAAAGATAAACCACAATCCCCATTGGCTAAAAAGCTGTAATGGGAAAGCGGTCAAAATCGTCGCTCCTTTGATCACATCACTTCCGTATAACTATCGATACAAAGTCATTTTTATGGAGCGTGATCCGATGGAAATTTACAAATCACAGGAACAGATGCTGCTTCGCTTAGGCAAGACGAATAAAAAACAAATATTCTCACAGGGTATCTTCCAACAGATTGAACAAACGATAAAGAGTTCTAAAGCGTGGCTAGATAATCATCCTTGTGTCGATGTCCTCTATGTATCATACAATGATCTGATAGAACGGCCACAAGATTATGCAGACAAGCTTACAAGATTCTTATATAAACAAATAGACCTGTCTATCATACAAAAAACAATAGACCCAACATTGTACAGAGAACGCTCTGTATCTGCAATGGAGTCATCTTAAATCACTTGATAATCAAAGCATGAGCTCTGAGAGACCTAGAGTCGTTTCACTAAGGAAGCAATAGTAGATCCTGAATCATATTTGGCTCTTTTTAAGTCAGATTCTGAATCAAGTTCAGCATGACGCAGGCTTTTTAATGTGACACAGCCTGTAAATTCGGGATGACGACCAATTATTTTAATAACAATAAAGGGCCTACGGCTCTCAGCATTTGAAAATTGACAAAATCTCTGGCCAGAGAAAAAGCTTCTCTAATTTTATAAATCTTTTCTATAATTTTTTTAAAAAAATGTATTATTATGATCATAACTAAACACTTCCATCGAAAACGGCGGGATGGCGACTGGAAAACCGACGTGTCGATGTACAACACCCAGGCAACTTCCTTTCTCAAATTACAACAAGAAGGAAAACAGAAAATTGCATATAAAGAAAAATCAACCTTAGAATCGCTACTGCCACTCGTGGCTGCTTCTTTAACACCCTTTGCTCTACAAGCACAGACAAGCTGTCCTAACAACCCTGGAGTAGTCAACTCTTGCGATGCTAACCCACAATCGATAGAACAAAGCATTGACATTGATGGTGATGGTCAAGTAGATATGATGGTGCACGGTGCATTGACTGACGCCAATTCAGGATCCATAATAGGCTCTATTGTGAGCTTTGAAAACACTTCTACCTGGTTAACTGCAGGATATGTTGGTTATGCGCCATATACGTATTTTAATGCCTATGCATCAGGAGCAACAATCAATGAATCCAACGTAAATTTATCCTCTCAAGCTGTTGCCAGGCTTGGGTGCCCGAGTACAAACTTTGAATCATGGTTGGATTATAATCCAAAAGATCCAGTTGCATATCCAAATCCAAATGGCGCTTGGGACGGTCAGACAGGGGCATCGCCAGGACTATACATGGCATTCAAAAAAGATGGTGTATTGGGGTTTGTGGAATTCATTTATACTGATGGACCTTCAACAGTTACAATAGGAAACTATGGAATTGCATGTGATGCCTCGATAACAAGTATCATAGCTGGGGATTGCAGCTCTCTGGTAGTTTCAGGTCCACCAATAGCGATTACGACTGTAATTTCAGAAGATACGAATAATGATGGTACGATAGATTTTTCTGAGAGCTCAGGAGCTGTCGATGTAGAAGTGAATTTGTCCGTTCCAGCAACAGGTGGAGAAATATTAGTGATTGATGATGGTATTAATCCACCCAATACTTTTACATTAATTGCAGGAACTGCTACACTTACAACAACTGTTCCGCTACCTCCTAATGGGACAACACTAACCGTTACTGCAACTATCACTTCTGGTTGTTCCTCTGGTACTGCTAGTGATCAGGCTATTATTAACATTACTCCACCTCCTGCGAATGATGATTGTGCTACGCCAACAGTACTTCCGTTGACGCAAGATTGTCTGTCCCCATTACTCGCCACCACCGTAGGCGCAACTGTATCTCCTGAGACACCTGGATTTTCTTGTTCTAATGGTGGTCCTGCTACTGGAAAAGATGTATGGTTTGAGTTGACTGTGCCTCCTTCAGGAAATGTTGCTGTCAATACTTCTCAAGCGGCAGGAGGTCTCACGGATATGGTTTTGGAAGCGTTTATAGGCACTTGTGGTGCGCCATTGACATCGATCGCATGTAACGATGATATTGAAACTAATATTAATAATCATTCAGAAATAGTGATGACATCACTCACACCTGGTACGACTCTTCTCATTCGAGCTATGGCTTATAATGGCATTTCAGAAGGTGAATTTAATATTTGTGCTGCACCTCCGACTTTCATAGCCAATGACCTTTGTGATGGTGCAATAGCTTTACCTGTTGGATCCGGATCTTGTGCAGGTGATATACTTGCATCAAATACTATCGATAATGCATCAGATTCTGGTGAAACGCCTGCTCCTTCTTGTGGGAACTACAATGGTGGAGATCAGTGGTTTAAATTGACAGTGCCGCCAAGCGGCGAAGTGACGATAGAAACGAATCAAAATGGACCAAATGCATTTCAGGATTCTGCTATTTCAGTGTATTCAGGTAATTGCAATGGTGGTTTAGCAGAAATTGCCTGTGATGATGATAGTAATACTAGTGGAAATGGGTTTTTCTCTTTGCTCGAATTGACTGGCCAAACTCCAGGGAGCACCTTATATATTCGTGCTTGGGAGCATGGTAATGATGCTAACGCAAAAGGAGATTTTTTGATTTGCGCATGGGATCCCAATTCTTGTTCTGACTATTCATCTGCGACTGGTACTCCTCTGACTGGTCCACAGACTGCTGATGCCGACTATGAGTCAGATGATCAAATCGATTCTGATCAGGTCATAGACGCACCTGCGACGATGGTTGATTATGATTCTGCAGTGAGTATACAGTTGCAAGAAGGCTTTGAAGTTAGAGGAGGTGTTGTGTTTCATGCCTTCATTGATGGGTGTACAGGTAACGGTTTGTAGGAACTAGCATAGAAGTTATGAACTAATTAAGAACGAAAAAGGCATGATTTTTTACAAATCATGCCTTTTCTTTTATCCCACCATTACAGTTAATATTCTAATTAGTTCGCAACGGTTTCTTCATTTATCAGGTAGTACTACCTAAGCGCCGACACCTGCTTCCCATCACTTGATTTCCAATAGGGAAGCCAAGCTAAAATCACATGATTGATCGACACATCAGAACGGCGGGGCTTGACTTCTCTTACTTCTACGTCAGAAGCAATCTCATCCCATTCTGTGCTAACTCGATCTAATTTTTCTCTGAGCTCAATTTCTAATGAATTAAAATCTTCATTCAGCTCTTGCAAATCCTCCTTGCTTTCTTCGACTTTTTGATTGGCCTTTTGTCGCATTCTTCGCTTTGACAATGTTGTACTTAAAGATCGAGATCGTCTTCTTGAAAATACAGAAATGAGGGTTTCAGCCATTCCCACAAATTCTTCTGTACGGCGGCCTGACCGATCTGCTTCGGCATCTTCGAGATCTTGCTCCTCTTTACGAATTTTCTCTTCTACTCTTCTGAATTTGACTTCATATTTATCTTTTAGGTCATCGACGTCCGCATCTCGTTCTTCCCTAGCCTCTTGCTGTACGCGCATACGAAATGACTCTGCTGGTTCATTTTCCTGTTGGTATAAATCGAATTTATCGTGCTCTAGAATATTGTACAATTGATTGTGGTACAACCAATCAGAACATTCTTTTTCAATTTTAGAGATTTCCTTTTTGGAATTTGCAGTATTAGGCACTTCCATATATGAAATACTAATGTTGTCTGGATGATCAGGTTCATTCAATAAAGAAAATTCTCGTCCTGCCATCGGCAATGCAGAATCCCAATCAATGCGCCCCATAGAGTCAGGAGGATTCATGAGATAGGTGAGATTTTTAACATGATCCACATCTCTTTTTTGATCATAAAAACGGACATCACCTTCGCAAATCAAATTTGGTTCGTATATCAAGGATAAGTCGTCTGTCGTCTGCAATTCTCGTTTTGCTTCAGAAGAAGATTTCCACACTGCAAAAAACTTTTGGGTGACGCCAGGATCGAGCGAAGGACGGACGGCTTTATTGACATCCACCTCTACAGATGCTGTAGATGCTGTGGAAGCAGCTCGCATCGCTTGAAATGCTGGTTGTTGCTTCCGATCTTTCATCAGTTGTCTGACTTGCGGCCGAGTCAATGGCCCTCGCAGGTAAGACATTGCCCAACGCGTATGAAAAACCACTGGCGCATCACCATGAACATTGTGCATCAAAAACACTCTAGAGCCCAAAGCAGGAATAATAGAATCAAAGTCTAATATCTCTCCTCCCACCTCGGCAATCGCTCCTTTTAGTCCTTCTAATACCCTCATCTTATCTCGCTCAGTTTGAAGTTTTCCTATAAACCATGTACCTGCATTTGATAAGCCTTTATAGTCTATGTCCACAGGATTTTGAGTGACCAATACGCATCCAACACCATAGGCTCTTGCTTGCTTCAACATTGTCAATAATGGTTTTTTGGATGGTGGATTCGCTGTTGGTGGGAAGTAACCAAATATTTCGTCAAAATATAAGAGACTTCGCAAACTTGTTGTCCCGGATTGACGTCTCATCCAACTGATCAGACTATTCAATAATAGCGTCACAAAGAACATGCGTTCTGTTTCTGATAAGTGTGCGATATAAAATATGCTGTGTCTTGGTTTGCCTTCTGCTGTGAAATATATTTTGTCAATGTCAAGCGGTTCTCCTTGCAACCAATATTGGAATTGAGGTGAAGCAACTAGGGTATTGAAATCCATGGCTAAATCAAATCTGTCTTTTTCTGGAAAGAATGTATCCATATCAAAGACACCCAATGTACTCATCTGCGGCTTTTGAATGCCTAGTATCAATTTGGTAAGATCGACATCCTCCCCTTCCCTCCAATAGTGCTCAAAAAGAGTAGCCAATAAAATTCCTTCTCTACTTCTCACTGGATCTTCTTTACTGCCCACCATACCGAGTAAAGCTGCTACTGTTCCTTGAATACGCTCGCGCAACATTTCTGAATCAGAATCAAAATCTACCTTAGGTGCGGCAAATGATCCAAGAATATTTATTGGCACACCTGAATCGGATCCTGGTGTGTAGATGGTGTATTCTACCGATTGTTTTAATAATCGTAATCGATCAGTTCCTTGCCCCCATTGACCAATTCCCTTTTTCCACATCTCTGACATGGATGCGGCATATTCATCAACAGACTTACCTTTTCTACTTGCATCATCAGCATTAATCCAAGGCTTGAAGTCCTCGGCATTTAAATGCTCAAATTGTAACATAAGGTTTGTCATATCCCCTTTGGGATCAATGATTATAGCCGGTACTTTATCTATTGCAGCTTCTTCTAAGAGGCCGATACATAGGCCTGTCTTTCCGCTTCCGGTCATTCCCACACATACTGCATGTGTTGTTAAATCCCGTGCATCATAGTTGATAGCTTCATCTGTGACTGCCTTAGACTGTAAGTCATATGCAGCACCTAAGTAAAATGACCCTAATTTTTCTGGTGGCAATTGCATCATATGATATTAATTATAATGCAAATATATGAATGCCATCCATTACATCTCAACTCATCGCATTTTAAACGCACCACAGCTTTCTATTTTTCTGTAGACTTTTTGTAGTGACAAGTAGATTACTTGTAGAAATTATAGATGTGGTTTGAATTTTCCTCTATCGTCTTAAGAGCATACAGTTTAAGGGTGCTTAAAAAGCGAAAAAGTACGGCCACCAAAAAAGTTTGATGGCCTCTTTTCTCTAAAAGACAAGAGAAACAACTAAAAATAAAATACTAAGGATGTCAAGAGGTGATGGTTTATCTAACCATCACCTCTTTTTTATTCATCATCCTATGGCTAGACTCGCTTGCCTGTTAATCCTGCTGTGCAAATACCTTTCTCAATAAGGAGGTTGTCCGTTGAGACACATCTGAACGAATGCCTTCTTCCTTCACGGCTATCAAAGCAAACAAACCATCCATTGCTTGTGTGGTGACGTGATCTGATAAATCTGGATTTAACTTAGTTATAAAGGGAATTTTATTGTAAGAATTTACTGCATCAGCCCAATAATCCAATGCGCCAAATTTATTCAATGAGTTTACAATTATGGGATTGAACTCTGCACGTAATGCTTGATTCGTGTTTCTCTCTAAGTAAACAGTTGCGGCATTATTCTGTCCTTTTAAGATATCCATTGCATCTTGAAACGTAATCTTCTTAATGGCATCTAAAAAAATAGGTCCCGCACTTTTGGCGGCATCTTCTGCTGCTCTATTGACTCTTCTAACGATTTCAGTTTCTACATTGGTGAAGCCGGGAAGAACTTTCAATTTATCAGTTACTTTCTGGACATCTTCTGGCATCAATATCTGATAAATGGATTTGTAGTAGCCATCTTCTGCTGATAAGAAAGTGACTGCTTCATCAACACCAAAGTCTAGTGCTTCTTTTAGTCCCCTACCTGCTTCTTCAGCTGATAATGCAGTACCTGTGTCTAATACTCGCTGTATATCTGCCGGATCACAGGAAAGCATCAAAATGGGAAATAATAAGAGTATTATTCTATTCATGATTTTATTTTGTTTTATAACTGATTATTTGATCACAATACTATTAATGGAATCATAAATATTTGGGATCTACTAATTAGAGTTTTTATTATATAATAAACTAATTCGATACAAGAGAATTTTTATCCCTGACATATCCATCTAGTTGTGTCGGTCTTGTATAAGTATGACTGCAGCCTTTTCCACCGGTCCATCTATGGGTGGATTTAGTTTTTCAATTCTTATTTCAATGCTACTTACCTCTGCAAATCTATCAAATATATCGCTTTTAATGAGTACCGCTATTGTCTCCAATAACTTGTAAGACTCATTCATTCGATTCTTGCATATGCTGTACAGCTCTTCGTAATTTAGAGTGCCAGAGAGTCTGTCTTCTTCAGATTCATAATCTGGTACACTGACACTAATGTCAACTCTAAATTCATTTCCCTTTTGTCTTTCTTCTTCGTAAAAGCCGTGATAGGCAAAAAATGTCATTCCTTCGAGTACAATTTTAGTCATTGGAATCGTATTTGTATTATAATAATTGAATAAAAAGCTGGTAGCTTTTGCGGTTAATAATTCCTTAAATATGGTTGATTAACAACAATTTACCTACCTTTTACATTAAAATAGTACGTAGCATTACGCATGAGATTCACAATTATATTTCTGATTCTTTTTTCGAGTGTATTCACCAATGCACAAGAGACCGTCTATTTAGATAATCCATCATTTGAAGATACACCTAGAATGGGTGGAAATGAATACAGACGAAGTATCCAAAAATGGTTCGATTGCGGAGAAATACATTTCAAATCTGAAACTCCGCCAGATATACATCCAACTCAAAATGGAGCATGGGGCGTAAGTAAATATGCCATGGATGGAGACACCTACCTTGGTCTTGTTGTAAGAGATAACGATTCATGGGAAGCCGTATCACAGCATTTATCAAGTCCACTCAAAGCAGGACAATGTTATGCGTTTTCAATATTATTGTCGACTTCCAAAATGTACAAAAGCCGTACGCGTACAACAAACGTAATGGATAACTACGACGAGCCTTCTGTCCTTAGAATTTGGGGAAGTAATCGGTATTGCGGTTATGCATATCCATCTGCACTATTAGCAACATCAGAGACTGTTGTTAATGATGAATGGAGACAATTCAATTTTAAATTAGAACCTGATTCAGACTTTGACTATATCATACTTGAAGCCTTTTATAAAACACCGACATTGATTCCTTATAATGGACATATATTACTTGACGGTGCCTCTGATTTTGTTCCAATCCCTTGTGATGCAAAAATCGAACATGAGCCATTATTAGTTACCAATACATTGGTAGAAGAAGATTTAATTGATGTTCCTGTTCAAAAAGTCAAGCCTGCTAAAGCCGATTTCAAATCACCAGCTGCGGATATTGGAATAGCGGAACCTGTAAAAATTGTTGCTGCTCAACCAAAGCAAGTAACAAAACCTACTGCTACTAAAAACCCAATACAAAGAGCTGATAATGCTAAAACTAAAACGCTTGCAGGTATAAGCAGAGAGAAAATAGTAAAAGGCGAGACTGTCTTAATTGAAAACCTATATTTCGAACCCGACACGTTTGCTATTAAAAGAAATTCTTATCCTATTCTAAATGATATTTACTATTTTTTAGAGCATCACGATGATATTACTGTTGAAATCCAAGGGCATACAAGTGCTCAAAGAGGAATCACGCACGCCTATTGCGATAATTTATCCACGCTTAGAGCGAAAGAAGTGGCTTCATACTTAGCTAAAAAAGGCATTGAACCAGAGCGACTCAAATACAAAGGTTATGGCAAACGAAAACCTATTGCCACCAATCGAACCAAAGAAGGTCGGTTTCGAAATCAGAGAGTAGAAATTAAAGTTTTAAGTATTAAGAATTGAGTCCACTCTAAAAACTGACGAATTGCAAAAAATGGAATATTTTGGATGAGATTTTTGATTTTTGAAATTCAGTGATGCCTGAGCATCAGTGGATTGAGAAAATGAAAAATATCGCCAAAAGAAACATTTTTGGTTTTGAGAGTTTTCGAAGTGGTCTCAAAATTAGGTCTAAGATTCCAAAGATCTTAATTCAACTTATTTAAAGATACTTTAAGTTTTATCGTAGTCCTAGACATCAGCCACATGGGAAAATGTCAATTCAAATCCTAGTCGCCTCAGATCATCCCAGTAACCTGCGTATGATTTACTGACAACCTTCGGCTTCAAAATAGTGAGTCCTTGTAACAAGCCTATAGGAGCAAATGCCATTGCCATTCGATGATCTTTATACGTCTCAACATTAATCTCCGCATCAGCGGTAATGGTACCACTGATTGCATAAAATTCCACTCCAGACTTAGGACTAAATTTAGCAGGCAATTTGGATAGGTAGACTTGAAATTTACCCAATTCATTACGTAAAGCTTCTATGCGATCAGTCTCTTTAATTTTCAAAGTCTCCAAGCCAGTAAAAACGGAATATACACCAGTGCCTGCAGCCATCACAGCTACTGTCTGCGCAAGATCTGGTTGCTTAATAAAGTTGTACTCATACATTTCTTTTCGTAGAGAATCGTCTTTTGTCAAACGCCAAAAACCATTCTCATATGTACCAATTACCCCAAATGATTTGGCAATATCAACAATGGCACTATCCCCTTGTAGACTATTTTCGAATAAGCCTTCCAACAAAATATCCGTTTCTTTAGATAATGCCGCAATAGAAAAATAATAAGACGCAGCAGACCAATCTGACTCCACAACAAATGGTTTCCCTTTATACCCTTGTTGCTGAATGTCGATGGTCATCTCATCACTCCAATCATACTGAATACCAAATTCTTCCATGATACGCAAGGTCATTTCCAAATATGGTCTCGACACTAAGGATTCTTGAATGTGCATGCAAAGACCATTTGGTAGCAGCGGAGCGATCATCAATAAAGCTGATAAATATTGGCTACTGACGCTGCCTGATATCTTGACATCTCGATTGTATTGATCGGGATTAAATTCTCCTATGCTTAATGGTGGGTAACCTTCGTTTTCTATATACTCGATTGGGACTCCCAAGCTTCGCAAGGCATCCACTAATGGGCCAATCGGCCGCTCTTTCATCCGCTCGCTTCCAGTCAACAGTTGCCTTCCTTTTTGCAGTGCCAGATAAGCTGTCATAAATCGATAACAGGTTCCTGCATGACCAGCATCGTATTCAGTAGCGTTTTCTTGCTTAAGCAAATTAGTCATGATATCGGTATCATCACTTGCGCCAAGATTGTCAATAGAAAAGTTTTCTTCCGAGAGAGCTCTTATGATTAAGATCCTATTGCTGATGCTTTTAGACCCTTCTAATTTGATGTGACCTTTAGTGACACCGGTAGGATGGTTGACGAGGACGGATTCCATTTTATTCTTCTTCAGTTATGACTTGCTTCTCAATGACTTCTTTCTGTTTTGCTTTATACGTATTTTCTCTTTCTTCTTTAGCTTTTTTCCATTCATTAGAATGGCGTTCATAGGCTATGATTATATCCTTGACTAGTCTATGTCTGACCACGTCATTCGCATCAAGAAATACGGTACCTATACCAGGAATTGGTTTCAAAATATCTATAGCTGTATGCAAGCCAGATCGCTGTCTGGTTGGTAAATCTATTTGGCTCAGATCACCAGTGATGATGCATTTGGCAGAAGGACCAAGCCTTGTCAAAAACATCTTTATTTGAGAACTAGTCGTATTCTGAGCCTCATCCAATATGATGAATGCCTGATCCAATGTCCTTCCTCTCATGTATGCCAATGGTGCTACCTCGATGATTCGCGTCGTCATAAAATGTTCCAACTTCTCAGCTGGCAACATATCTTCTAATGCATCGTATAATGGGCGTAAGTAAGGATCAATTTTTTCTTTCAAGTCACCTGGCAAAAATCCAAGACTTTCTCCAGCTTCAACAGCCGGACGTGTTAGAATTATTTTTTTTACCAATCGATTTTTCAGCGCGCGTACTGCAAGAGCTACGGCCGTATATGTTTTACCCGTACCAGCTGGCCCGATGGCAAACACGATATCATTGTTTTCAGATAAATCAATCAATCGTTTCTGATTCTTGGTACGTGCTTTTATTGGCTTTCCATTTCTGCCATGTAAAATGGTAGAGCCTATATGACCATTGCCAGATTCATCAAGAAATGGGTTTGTGCCATTGATGATGTCAGCCATCACGTCTTTATTCAACTCTTGCTTTTGCTTGACGAGTCGAACCATCGTCTCCAATTTGGCTTTGACTTTTTGGGTATCTTTCTTATCCCCAGACAAACGAATGGTGCTTCCTCTAGATGTAATGGTAACATTAGGATAAGCTTCTTTTAAAATATTAAGTTTAGAATTGCGCTGTCCATACAGATCAATGGGATCTATTCCTGTAATACTAAGATTGATTTCGCTCAATAGTTATCATCGTTTTATTTGAAAAAAATGCGTCTTCAATGAATGGTCAAATATAATTGAAAAAGCTTAATGGTGTACGCCCAAAAACCAGTGTGTGTAAATTATTGCACACCCTATATAATAAGACTTTCCCGTGAGCGCCTTCTCGTCCTAAAAGATACCTGTGCGCTTGCCACCTTAAGGGAAGATGGGGCTAGCCTAGCACATTGAGATTTATTGCTTTTTTACAATATGCTTTATAAACAAAACCAGTGACTTATTGCAAGATGAAGTAACAACAACTCGTTTAATGATTATAGTCGTTATTCTTACAATAAAAGTCTGTTTAATTATTTGTATTTAAATAGGATTCATTATAGTGTAGTTACTATATTTGACAAATATTTATAATACATAATCAATTGATTGTCTAAGAAAATCACGGTCCACAAAATGAGCATTGTCAGTCTTACTTCAGATTATGGTTATAAAGATTACTATACAGCACAGCTAAAAGCTGCCATCCTACAACGTAAACCAGATTTCACTCTTGTTGATGTTAACCACAATATCAAACACTACGACATCGTGGAAGGTGCTTTTTTTATAGAAAACGCCTATCGTCATTTCCCAAAAGGGACAATACACTTGGGAGCAGTTAATGTCTATCACTCCGCCAATGATGATGTGGTCGCCTTCAAACATAATGGACATTTTTTTGTGGGACCCAACAATGGCTTATTTTCATTGGTATTCGACCAAGATGTGACATTAGATGTGTTTACAATCACCAGAGATGAGTCATTATCCTTCGTAATGGATGTCTTTGCTCATGCTATTGCTGCAATTGGGCATGGATTGCCTTTGGCTGACATCGGAACACCAACAGAGAATTTTATTCAAAAAATAGGTATCCAACCTGTCAAAACCACATCTCAAATAAGAGCAACCATTATCCACATTGACCAATATGGCAATGTTATTGTTAACCTTAAGAGAGAAACGTTTGATCAAGTAAGACAAAAACGGCGGTATAAGATTTACTATAAGAGTAAAGACCCCATCACACATTTGAGCAAGCATTATGGTAATGTGGGCATAAATGAGGCTCTTGCTTACTTCAATGCTTCTGACTATTTGGAAATTGCGCTAAATATGGGCAATGCTCATGAATTGTTAAATTTGCGAAAGCACGAAACCATACAAATAGACTTTTACGAATAGTTATGATTCACAGATTTGTCAAACTCACGTTTCAGAAAGAACACATCGAAATCTTCGTTACTCGTTTTGATAACATAAAAGTGGAGATCCGAAATCAAGAAGGCTGTCAATACTTGCAGTTATTTCAGGATAAAAAAGACTCTCGCATTTTCTTTACTCATAGTATCTGGTTAGATGAAGCTCATCTGAATGCGTATCGAAAATCTGAATTCTTTGGCGTGTACTGGCCAGAAGTAAAAACTTTGTTTGCCAAACCACCACTCGCTTGGAGTTTGGATCAACGAGACGAATTGCCTTAGCTTATGAATAATATATCCTGCCAATCCTATCGTGTTGTATTCGACAAACCTTGGGAAACCCTTGATGCCTTCATCAAAGAAAAAGCCTACAGTAAAGTCTTTGTATTGGTGGATGCACTTACAGAAAAATATTGCTTGCCGATTTTAGAACAGAAGACAAATTTTGACACACACATCATCTCTATTCCTTCTGGAGAAAAACATAAAACACTCACCACTTGCCAAATCATCTGGTCTGAATTAATCAATAATCAAGCAGATCGCCACAGTTGTTTACTCAACTTAGGCGGTGGTGTCATTGGTGATATGGGCGGTTTTTGTGCTTCTACCTTTATGCGAGGCATCAATTTCGTACAAATCCCTACTACATTATTATCTCAAGTAGATGCCTCAGTGGGAAGTAAACTTGGCATTGATTATTTAGATTATAAAAACATCATAGGAGTCTTTAATGAGCCGCAAGCTGTTATCATCGACGTCCAATTCTTAGATACTTTAATTGACAGAGAATTAAGAAGTGGATATGCTGAAGTCATCAAACATGCACTTATTCAAGATGCCCACCTCTGGGCGGAACTTCAATCCATCAGTGATCTTCGCTCTGTTGATTGGTTGCCTATTGTCCACAAAAATGTACACATTAAAAAAAATGTGGTGGACCAAGATCCTTATGAAAAAGGATTGCGCAAGATTTTAAATTTTGGACACACCATTGGACACGCCGTGGAGACTAACTATCTGCATCAAGAACAAGCACTACTTCACGGTGAAGCTATTGCTATTGGCATGATCGCAGAAAGTAAAATAGCTAACAAAAAGGGACTGCTCACTGATAAAGCGTTTAATCAAATAGAATCTTATATTCTTTCTATTTATCACGATCTTCCAAGTACAATTAACAATCAGGAGCAGGTAATGGATCATATGAAAGCAGATAAGAAAAATAAAGGTGGTGTTGTACTCTCCTCTCTAGTAACCGAGATTGGAACTTGTGACTTTGATGTAGCCCTAGAACCTGAAGAAGTTCTCAAAGTATTGGATTACTAGTTTAAGATTTTAACATTGTCCCTCGGAAGAAAACTTAATCACAACTAACTGACAAATTTTGCGTTGCTTTTTGCGATTTTTCACTTGTGCCCTCTCCTACTACTTTATCAAATAAAGAAGCCAAATTATTCCCAGCAAGATCTTCAAGTTGATATGCCACACGTATTATATATTCTCCTCTTTTCCAATGTTCCTTTGGTGTAAAGCTTATATTATTCAACTCACTATCATAGTTGAGCTGTCCCTCTATAAGCTTGCCGTCACGACTTATGCTTAAGGCATCCAGCAAACTACCATAATCCAACTGCTCATCACAACTTATGTCTAAAGGTTGTGCTGTATTCGCCTGAAGCGTACTTACTTGCCATTGCTGTATTGAGGGTTTTACCCTATCAGAGTCTGTTGTCGTAAAAGAATGAGTGACAGATGCTTCAATTGGTAATCCTTGTGCATCCTTCAATTTATTGGAAATGTGTAGCGAATAGCTATGTGCTGGCTTAAATACACTACCCAAATGTTGATTAGGGCCCAATAGTCGTTTTTGTCTTCCTGGTTCGATCCAGATGGTTAATAGTTTTCCATCAGATGATAATAGTGGTGCACCTAAATTTAATATCGATCGATTTATGGGCTTACCATCTTGATCTAAAAATTGAATATGGTCATAAATTTTTACTGCATTAACAGGCTTGGAAAATTCGATGTACCACTTTAATATATTAGCTGGGACTTGAGTTGTGTTTGGATAAATACCAGTTACTCTTAAGGGCACATCATCAGTACTTCTGGCAATCTCAAAGAAAAAAACTTGTTGATTGAAGACCAATGTATAAGGTGTATCTCGATCGAAGGGCACCAATGGTGTAAAGATGGTATGGCTGCTGTCATTTTTTAGTTTACCTATGATGGCTGGTGTATGTTGTCTTAGCCCATCATCTAGTATCTGCCCTTTTAAAACTTTGAAGTCTGAACCAACATGAGTCGTTGGTATCCGTAGGTACATTGAAGTATAATCAAAGTCATCCGGAAGTTGTTGGGCAACAACTTCCAGAAAACTGATTAATAAGATGAAAATTAGTGTTAGGTATTTCAATTATTATTCTACAATTATAACCAACGATTATTACTTGTTTTGAGTGCTAAGACTCCATCTGCCTGCCGTTGGATCATCACAAAAGTAGATTCATTAAGTTTATCCAATTGCTGTACATTGACGAAAGGAAGATTTACAAAATCTATCCCAGCCGTGCCAGCTCTTTCCATAACTTTCTCAGATAATGAATCTCCAAAGTTTTCGATGTCAGATACCTTTATTTTCATGACTGCTCTGTTAGAGTTTGCCATCAAAATATAACGCTCACCATCTTTTTCCATTTCAATAATGTCAAGAGGTGTATTCCAGTTACCCAATTCAGCAACTGTACGTCCTTTGGTATGTACGCTTTTTTTCAAGTCATCCATTGGGAAAACTACGAGCGGTGTGCATGTATAACTAGCAAGTATTTGATGTTTGTTATTAATGGTTAACGGAATAAAAGTTTTTATCGGAGAGTGAGTCTCATATTTCCCATGAGCCGCATGATAAATCTCTAGCGAACTTTGAGTCTCTGATTCATTAAACGGAAATGCGATTGCTCTGAATGTTGAAGCAAACTCAGCATTACTTAAACCGCTGACCATTACCGTTCCATTTGCATATCTCAAATCGGAGATTGCCCATTTACGTAGTGAATTTCCACGTCTGTCTTCTGCTTCAACTGAAACAGCATTAGGGAGTGCCTCTTTAGAATAATTTACCTCATCAATCGGCAGTGCTTCCAATGTATTATTATTATAGAGAAAGAGCATGGATTTTCCAGAACTGTGATTTACAGCTATGTAGACATTTTCATTAGCAGGATCAACAGCAAGATCTATAACCTGAAATTGATCACTTGTTGTCCCCAATAAATTACCTAACATTTCTTCCATGTCAGTTATAGCCCTTTCGTCATTAACAGCTTTTTCTTGTTTTGATAAATCAACAGCTACAACTTGGGCTGCTTCACTATCACCGATAAACAGTATACTTTCTGGACCGAAAGTCATGGCATGTATGCTTTGTATTTCAGGATTACCTGTAATAAAATCCTCTGTAAGCTCACTGGCCATCAGTATTGAAGAGGTTAATATGGAGAGGAATAGTAATGACATTAATTGTTTCATATGATGATATTTTTTGGTTTGAATAGTATACGCACAACGTAAACAAAACGGTATACATTTGGTTTGAACGATGAGAGATTTAAATGCATATTAAATTGCCATGTATAGGACTAGATCAAAAGTATTGCGTTTAATCTTAACAGCTAATATATAAATATACCAAGCAAACTACTCTGCACCAATTTTATTGAAATTCTGCCTTTTTAAGCCGATATTTGCACATGCATTTCAATCGCAAGTACTTATGAGGTTTATTTCAACAATTCTGTTCTTCATCTTAAGCTTCACAAGTTACACTCAAGGTGCCTTATTCACAATCACAGGTAATGTCACTGAAGCAAGTTCTACTCAAGCGATAGAGTATGCAACTGTTGTAGCCAAAGACCTCACAACCAATAACATCCTAGCTGGAACCACCACAGAAACTGGTGGCAAATTTGAATTAGCAATAAGCACACAGAATGTGTTTATAGAAATTAGTTTTATCGGTTATGATGATGTTGTTTTAGATGATATAACATTTGTAAAGAATCACGCTTTTTTGGGGACCATAACTTTAGGTGCCGATGCCTTTGCTTTAGAAGAAGTCACAGTCACCGCCACAAAATCTACCACAGAATTTAAATTAGATAAACGAGTATTTAATGTTGGCTCAGATCTCAGCTCTGCGGGTGGCAGTGCTTTGGAAGTGTTGACTAATGTCCCATCTGTCAATGTCGATATAGAAGGTTCTATATCTCTTCGTGGTTCGACTGGCGTACAAATCCTCATCAATGGAAAACCATCTATATTAGCTGATGAAGGTGCGAACGCACTCGGGACCATTACTGCTGACATGATTGACAAAGTCGAAGTCATTACAAACCCTTCAGCTAAATACGAAGCTGAAGGTACGGCAGGCATCATCAATATTATATTGAAGAAAAATGAGAAGAACGGCCTTAATGGTTCTATCTCTATTAACGTTGGCACACCAGATAATCAAAGTGTTGGAGTAAGCCTAAATAGAAGAACCGAAAAATTTAATCTCTTTACACAGCTAGGTGCAGGCTATAGAGAAATACCAACTGACTTAGAAAACATTAATGAAGATAAATTAAACAATACAAGACTAAATTCGACAGGAGAAGAATTTAGAAATGAATTGTTCTATAATTTAATTCTGGGTACTGATTATTACATCAATCCGCAAAATGTCATAACCTTATCTGGAAGTCTTGCTTACGAAATAGAAGAACAACCATCTTTAACAAGCTTTCAATTTTTCGAAAATGAAAACCTGACGAGAGCATGGTTTCGAGAAGAACAAACAGATGCTACGAATCCAAAGATTCAATATGAATTGCAATACAAAAGGGATTTTACAGATCATAAAGACCATCAATTATTATTCAGTGCGATCGGTAGATTTTTTGGTAAGGATCAATCCTCACGTTTTGACAATACATTTACTACCGGTGTCAAAATTTTAAACCCACAAGAAACTGACACTAATTTTGAAGAAGGTAAATACACGTTTAATCTAGACTACACCAAACCAATAAATGATGTTTGGTCAATAGAAACAGGAACACAATATTTGACAAATGAGGTAAGCAATGACTTTGAAGTTAGAGATTTAATCAATGATGAATTGATCACCAATCCTGATTTTACCAATGTATTTGAGTACAATCAAAAAGTACTAGGTGTGTACGGGACTACTGCTTATGAAGGGGGCATATGGGGCATCAAAGCCGGACTCAGAGTTGAACATACTGACCTCTCTACCCTTTTGGTAACTTCCGATAAAGCTAATGGCCAGACTTTTACTGATCTGTTTCCATCGGTGCATAGTTCGTACAAATTAACAGAAGCGATATCCTTTCAAGCCGGCTATTCCAGACGAATCTATAGACCAAGCTTGAGAGACTTAAATCCCTTTCGTAACATCCGAAATAACTTTAACTTCAGAGCAGGGAACCCAGACTTACTTCCTGAGTATACCGATAGTTATGAGGTGAGTAGCATATTTATATTCGATAAAATGTCTCTAAATCTCAATGGATACTATTATTTAACTACTGATAAAATCGAACAAATTTCTTTTTTTGAAGACAACGTAAATGTAACTACACCTGAAAATATCGGAATAAGTAAAACATGGGGTTCGGAATTAAATTTTAAGTATACGGCAATTAAAAGTATTACGCTTAATGGTGATTTCTATTATAATATTTTTCAGCGTGAAGGTGTGTTTAGTGATCAAGTATTTGATTTTTCTGCTGATCGGTGGAATGGTAAATTAACAGCAAACTTTAAAGTGAGTAAAGCTTTTGATTTTGAAGTGACGGGACAGCATGAATCAAGGGTACAAACTGTCCAAGGCATCCGATCCGCTAATACCTATGCTGATTTCGGTATGCGATACAAAATACTAAAAGGAAGAGCTGTCTTTAATTTTAGTATTCGGGATGTATTTGCGTCAAGAATAAATAAGGTGACCATAGATAACGAAGAATTTTTTCTTTATTCAGAAAGACAACGAGGTCGATTTATCACCTTAGGATTTAGTTACGGATTTGGTAAAGGTGAAGCAATGCAATATTCTGGAAAGCGACGATAATTATTAGATCAATGGATGAATGTTTTGATAGCTGAATGAATGTCCAAAACCTAACAAGATGCCTTACATTTCCTCATTCACTCATTTCATCATTTCATCATTTCATCACTTTATCATTTTATCATTTTATCATTTTATCATTTCTTACCTAAGCGTAAAACGATAATACATGTTCCAACCACCTATCTGGATTTCCTAGTTGACAAAAATGACCCAGTTGTTTCATAATAGTTAGTTTTGCAGATGGACATTTATTCTTTTTCAGATAATGGGCCATCTCTACTTTAGCCACTTGATCGTCAGCTCCCCAACAAAGGTGAATCGGTAACTCTAATTTTGTAAATGCTGGCAACCATCTTGTTTGTTCAAATTTTTTACGATCATTTAAATAATGAATAGTGAGGTAAGTTTTGAGATGTCCGTCATTGATGGTATTACCCAACCATAGATTTTTTATGTCTAAATCAGACAAGTTATCATTACCATGGGCACTTTTTACTTGTTGTTTAAAAATATTGAATCTCGTCAATGATTGAAGTGATTTTCCATACTTAGACAAAAGGACTTTTTGCATGACTCTCAATTTAGCGAGATCGAGAACCATACTTCCATTCGTAAATGTGAAGCTTTGAAATCCATCTTTGAACCAGCCCGGCAACAATGCTTGGACATGTCTTGCCACCAACTCTGAAGCCACACTATCTCCCATGTCATGAGCCAGCACATGCCCACCTGTGACACCAAAATGGTTCCATACTGCTAATGCGGAATCTGCTTGATCCATTAGGGAGTAAGAGTAATTTGTTACTGGTTTATCACTCCATCCATAACCAATCATATCGAATAAAATGATTCGTTCAAATTGATTTAATAATCCTTCGACTACAGCATGAAACGAATAAGAAGACTCTGGGAAGCCATGTATGATAAGTAAAGTGTTATTAGGTGTTGCATATGCATTACCTAGTTGCTTGACAAAAATAGCATGTCCTAAAGGACCATAATCTATAATTTCACCAGTAGACTTCCATTCTTTCAGTTCTGTAGATGGCATGCAGAAATATACAACAATTGACAAGTACTTTTGCGATAAACGTAGACTATCACTTTCAAGACAATTTTCAATCTCTCTTTTGTCTGAACAGGATTTTTAAGATGCAAGGAAATACAAGATCGTTACAAGATCTGTGCTCCATTTTATCTTATAAGTAGTATTTAATTCTTGAACATCTTACCGTTTTCTGAAGTTTGCAACTTCAGAATAATATGATTACAGTTCAATTGAATTGCTCTGAGGACACAGTCCTCAGAAAACGGGAACGTAGGTAAAGTGATATTGCAATGCCTTTACAATTGCTGGTGAAATATCCTAGTTTAATTCTATATTGTATATTTGATTTTTAGAAAGCTTTAGGTGAGTTCACGAGAGAACACCTAATTTCATATTGACAAAAGATCAGCTGATTTATAAAAATACAAACACAATTAATCCATATGGATAAATCACAGCTCAATTTATCTTTCTTACTTCTACTATTTTCTTTTATCGTCGTATGCGCTTGCTCCAGTCCTTCTACAAAGGAAGTTGGTAAAAATGAACCCGTAACAATCACTAAAGTTGATGCAAAAAAACCAAACGATGTCATGCCATCCCTTGATAAATGGAAAATCAAATTGGGTGACGGAAAAGATATTGATGATTTGACCGGATTTGAGAATAAAGATTTCTTTTATACAGCAAATGACGGTACTGATTGGGTCGTTTATAAAACACCAAATGCTGGTATCACCTCTAAAAATTCCAGCAATACGAGAACAGAGTTACATCAACTCAAAGAGTGGATACCTGAAACGGGTGGTAAATTGACAGGAACTTGTAAAGTCCAACATGTCTCCACTTCTGGTGATGCCAGAGTAGCTGCATCTTACTCCGTTGTTGTCGGACAGATTCATAGTGGCGAAGGCCATGAAAATGAACCAATAAAAATCTTTTACAAAAAATTTCCAGGTCAAGACAAAGGCTCTGTTTTTTGGAATTATGAAATCAATACAAAAGGAAGCAATGATAAGCGATGGGATTTCTCTACTGCTATTTGGGGCTATGATATGTCCGTCGTTGGAACAAGTCCAAACACTTACCCTAAAGAACCAGCAGATGGGATCAAGTTAGGCGAAGAATTCAGCTATGTCATCAATGTGTACAAAGGCATTATGTATCTCACATTTAAAAGCCCAGGTCATCCGACTAAAACATTTACAAAAAGCATTATCGATTCTGACTTCAAAGCGTATGCAGATATCCCTAAGCAAACAGTGGATTTATTTGTACCTATTGGACGAGATGGGACCGAAAAGCCAGAGGCCTATGCTGGTGAATTGCAATATTTCAAACAAGGCGCTTATAACCAGACAAATGGGAAAGACCCTGAATCAAATATGTTGTGGTCTACCGGATCAGATATTTTTGATGGGAATATTCAGAAACAATATGAGAATGGTAGCTATACAGAAGTGTGGTTTAGGGAGAGTAGCACAGGTCCAGGTGTGCCTCCAAGTAACTAAAATTAACAACAATAAAGAAATGACAATATGGGAATGAATGGTCACTTAATTAGAGTTGATCAAGATTTACTAGAAGCCTTTTTGAAAAATTCAGCATTATAAGAAGAGGCAATCACTAAGAAATCTGAATCTGATCAAATTACTTTTCTAGAACTTGGAAGTTCATGGGACGGTATACAAGAAATTTTTGAAGCAGAACCAAATAGAGAAAAAGAAATTATAAAGCGAGCTTTAGTGAGCTACAAACTTGTCGATAAAAGTCAAGATCTAGGTTATGGTCCTGCACACTATCATACTAACATTCAGGTTGTTGAAACGAATGAACAGCTTCAGAATATAGCTCTTGAAGAAATCAAATCAAACAAGGAAGTTTACTTTCCACACATTTTTGATGAAGAAGATAGAGCACAAGATGTCATTGAAACATTTGAATCTTTTCTTTCATTTTTTAATCAAACTGCTGAATTGAATAAGGCAATTATATTTTATATGACCTAACTGTGTATCTAGCGCAAAACAATTTCACGCGATTTCCTCTAAAAGCAGTATGAGTCAACAAATGCATTTTGTCATGATTTACTCTGAAAATAACCTTCGTCGTTGAATAAATTTGGCATGATTTTCACAAAAAATCACGCCAAATTTGCTTTTTAATTCTACTTCATTACCACGGTTGAATCCGTGGCTAACATAATTTGATCCCGCTGGGATCATTCGCACAGGATGAATCCTTTGGAAAGAAAACAATTCTCCCGATTCTAATCCCGATAGCTATTGGGACGGCTCCTTCACTGGATCATTTAAGATCAATGTCTTGAAATTTATATCTGATTAGCACACTTGATTTCTTACGCTTAATAGACATAAAGCCACACATAACTGTTAAAGCTAAACGAATACTCATTTTAATGATCACATTACATATAATTGTAATATTTTAGCAATTGGTTAGCAGTACAATAATTGCGCATTAGCTGACGTACTATTTCTAATTAACATTCATTAAGATTTGGCACAAAAGAAAAAAAGTAAGAAAAAAAAGAATGACACTGCCTCAAAGCCAGTGTTAAAGAAGCTGACAATGCTTGCTTGGTTCTTATTCGTAGCTGGCTTAATATTCACTGTTCTCGTTTTCATATTCATCTCATTCTCAAAGATGCCGAATACAGAAGAACTAGAGAATCCAACTTACGAATATGCCACTCAAATTTTTGCTGATGATGGTCAAACTGAAATAGGAAGATATTATAGAGAAAACAGAGAGTGGACAAATTTCTCATCACTCAACAGTCATTTAGTGGATGCATTGGTTTCTACAGAAGATGAGCGATTTTTTGACCATACTGGCATTGATGGAAGAGCAGTCTTAAGAGCCATCGCCAATTTTGGTAAAAAAGGTGGTGGAAGTACCATTACTCAACAACTGGGTAAATTATTCTTTACACAGCGGTCCAGTAATCCAGTCAAACGTATCTATCAAAAATTACAAGAGTGGGTCATTGCGGTCCAATTTGAAAAGAGATATACTAAGGAAGAGATCATTGCCATGTTTCTCAACAAAATGGACTTTAGGTATGACGCGATAGGCATTGCCTCTGCTGCAAAAACATATTTTGGAAAGGACCAACAAAAACTGACAGTTGAAGAATCAGCTCTACTTATTGGCATGTTGAAGAATCCACGTCTTTATGATCCTATACGCAAACCAGAAAATGCGATGAAACGAAGAGAAGTCGTACTGGGTCAAATGGTGAGAGCAGGTAAACTTGAAAAATCAGTTTACGATTCGTTAAGAGTCCTACCAATAATGATGGATAAGTTTAGTAGGTCCGACCACGTCAAAGGACTTGCACCTTACTTTAGAAGGGAGTTGACTAAAGAATTGCAAACCATTTTAAAAGACCCTAAACATGCTGACCCAACCGGAAAAAAATATGATCTCTATGGGGACGGCCTTAAAATCTATGTGACCATTGATGCTAAAATGCAAACACATGCAGAAGAGGCAATGCGTATTCATATGAAAAAAGTACAAGAGAATTTTTTCAGTACATGGAGAAATAAAGATCCTTGGTCATATGAAGCAGATTCAAAACAGAAATCAGTTAGGCAAAGTAAGCTGCGCCAAATGATCGATGAATCAGCCAGATATCAAAAGCTGCGACATAAATATCTGGGAGGTGTCACGACCAGAATTTCAGGAGAAGTAGATAAAGTGCGTCTTTGGAACTCAGACATCAAACGCTTACTTAAGGCAAAAGAAGATTCAAATTATTTGGACGGTCTTGTTAGAAAAGAATGGATAAGTAAAGAACAACGAAATACGTATAAAGAAATATTAGAAAGCGATCACATCCTTGAATTAATAAATCAATGGAATAAATTGGAGAGAGTAGCTAAAAGTGAATTCTCTACAAAGACGAAAATGAAAGTTTTCGCTTACACACCTACTGGAGAAAAAGAGGTAACCATGAGTCCACTTGATTCCATTAAGTATCACGGCGAACATTTACAGCTTGGATCAATCTCGATAGAACCTGTTAGCGGTTACATAAAGACATGGGTCGGTGGTGTTGGTTTTAAATATTTTAAGAATGATCACATTACTAATAATAGACAGGTTGGATCTACGATTAAGCCATTAATCTATATGCAAGCAATGCAGCAATGGGCATTGTCTCCATGCCTAAAAGTGATTGATCAACGATATTGTATTAATAAAGACGATCCTAATTTTTCTGTCTCTGCTAATTGGTGTCCTGATAATAGTAGAAAAACCTTTACAGGTGAAAAATTTACTTTATATGATGCATTGATGAATTCTCTAAATTCTGTCTCCGTCTATCTCATGAAAGAAATCGGAAATGTAGAACGAGTGCGAGAATTGGCAGAAAGTATGGGTATAGACAAAGCTAAAATACCACCCTATCCTTCAATTGCATTAGGAACACCGGATTTGTCTGTTATGGAAATGACTGGTGCATACAACACACTTGCAAACAAAGGTGTGTATGTCGAACCAACATTCATTAAGCGGATTGAGGACAAAGAAGGGAAGGTAATCTTTCAATCTAATCCAAAACGTCGGAAAGCGCTGGATGAGCAATATGCCTACCTAATGACTGATATGCTAAAACATGCTACATCCCGTAGAAGTTATGAAATACAATCAGAATTTGGAGGCAAAACTGGCACTACAGATGATTACAGAGATGGATGGTTTATGGGTATCACTCCAGAACTTGTTGTCGGCACTTGGGTCGGTGGAGACAACCAATGGATTCGATTTTTAAATCTAGACCTTGGTCAAGGTGGAGTTATGGCGAGACCTTTCTTTTTTGAATTTATGCGTCGAGTAGAAAAAGATCCATCATTAGGCTTCGATAAGACAGCTATTTTCGAACCGCCAGGGCAAGGCTTAAGTATAGAGACAAATTGCAATGTATACAATGCTCTAGAACAACCAACTCAAGCTCCTGCTGATGAAATGGATGAAGAATTCGAAGAGGAGTTTGAAGATGAATTAAATTAAAAAATTCACTTATCAATCAAACTGGATTGATTTAGTGAAAATATCCCTAAAAATAGGGAGGAATACTTAATCTTAAAAGATTACCTTTAACTGACACTGATTTATGAACATTCTTCCATAGAAAGAGAGTCACTCAGGATGTGACTCTCGCTTTGCTTTTTATACCACTAAGTTTTCCTTTTCTAAAAACAAGGATCTATCAAGGCATGAAATGTGGCCCCTTGTTTCACTTCAAAAGACGAATCTAAGCAAATCGTATTTGACCGAAAGTCTACCAGTTGTGGTGACAATACCTGCGCATTCGAATTTATAGAAACACTCGATTGATACACATTTGTAGAAATTGATTGATTCAAAATACTTAATGTGGAGACACAGGAAACTTCATTTGCACAATACCGAATCCAGAGCCTTGGCGCAGAGGCTGCACAATTCACATGTCTTTCTGCTGTTTGGCTACCTAAGCCTTCAATGATAAATGCCATAGCATTGTTGTCTGACCATGATGGCTGATTCACTATTTCTTGTACGACCGTAGAAATATCTGCTGTTCGATGTTCGGCAAAAGCAATGTCCTTGATCGTCCAATCATTAAAACTCCAGTTTACCGCATTCACTGTCTTATTACGTTGGCTTATGTTAAATTGTGTTGAGACAAAAGCTGAGGCGTTTCCTACAGCTTCTCCCCATAAGGTCAAATTACTTGCTTGAGAAACATCGGTCTCATCCACCACAAATTGGACATATGCTTCTTGGATACTTGCTCCTTGAGGAATGCCTAAATCTGAATATCGAAGACCTATGATTTGGTTGCCTGTATTCGCATTATCATAAGTAATTTCTAAATCACTACTTCCATTATTGACCGTGCCATTGGCATATTCTTCTGCACTATCCATCGAACTGGTTGCTGCATCCGTTGTCAACTGTTCGTCACAAGCACAGGAAGGGTGATCAGGCAGGATGTCACACAATTCGATTTTTCCTAACTTCCCTCTTGTTGCACCTCTAGAATTATTTTCATCAATTGTAAAAATGGTATTATTGTCAGCAAATGCAACAGCCTCTCTTTGCCAAAATAATCCATCAGGCATATTAACTGTCGTAAGCGTTCCATCTAGAAAAATACCAGGCGTAAAATCTGTAAGAAACCAAAATCTTCGTCCCCACATCATGACCAAGGTCTGACCATCAGGACTTAAATCTGCAGACGCTACTCTATATTGATCTATTGGCTCGGCTGGATAATTAGGATTCAAATCAATCGTATATAGTAAGCTCGCCGTGTATTGACTTCCTGGATTAGGAATTGCAGGAATTTTAAATATTTCGGCTTTGCCAGCTTTTGGGTTGCCTGCATCAGACTTATTATTCTTTGGTATTAGATAAATATCTCCATTCCAATAAAACATGGACTCAGTGTCACCTACCTCTGCACCAGCAGGATATCGAAAATTTATTTCTTCTACGTCATAATCTGTGTCACAAAAATATAATGGATTTTTTATCTTATAGATGTGTAGGTCTGTATAATTGAGATTACCACTACCAAATTCGCCGACATACATATTTCCGTCTTTGTCTTGTGTCATGTCTTCCCAGTCAAAATTTGGAATATTTGTTAAAAACACTTGCCTTAAAACATTACCATTTGCATCCAGTTCAAAAAACATGCTATCTAAGGGTGGTGCTAATACACCTTGCTTATCATTATGTGTCCAAAAATTACCGTAGTGATTTACAATTAATCCAGAAGCATGATAGACTGTATCAGGTAAATCTGCACAAATGACGGGTTCATATTCTGGAATCGTTCTGGTACAAGGCACTAGGTCCAATCTAGCTTCACCAAATAAAGATGGATTAGTATTGACTTCTGTTGTTGTGGCATTCCACCCGATTCGAGCTTCACGGTCATCTCCACCATTGTCATCATCATTTAGTTGCACATCAATCCCAATCAGATTTCCTTGCACACCGTCACCAATTAAAGTCCATGGCAATAGATTTCATAGGTGTACCCAACGTCTACCATATTCACTACCGTGTTGGCATCTTTAGCAACTGCTCCTGTAGGATTAATTTGACCGTGCGATAGGTGATAGATATTCGAGTCATTCCATCTAAATAAAAAATGATGATCATCCACCCCATCGTAAGTTGTACTTTTATCGTTTCCGACAGCTAAATATAACTCAATACCATCATCAAATGACTCAAGACCTGCAGGTGAATCATTTCTTAAATTGTCATCTGTCACATTTACGAGGATGTATAGATTCGTTTTATCCCAAATGACTTTATAATATGCTGACAGATCTCCTGCATTAGCAGCACTTCCCTCAATAGGTTGATTAAGATCGTACTGAATTGCTGGAGTCCAAATACCACCTTCAATACCATTAATACCTGGAACGGATAATGTTTTACAAAAAGACGCTTGTGGCTGTGCCATTGGACAAAACTCTTGAATGTTGACATTGTCCAAATAAAAGGTGCCAAGTATATCTCCATAATTAAAAAATAAAGACGCATCTTCTGAAGCACCATGAGTGAATGAATGAGTAAAACTCTGCCAGACATCTGTCAACTGTGCTGTTCCAGCAGTCACAAAATTATTTCCATTGGCTGTATTGATTCCATATTTCATGTCCTCTGTTCCAGTGGACTTGCGCGCATCAAAAGTCAATACATATGTTATCCCTGCTGTGAGAGCAATCCCATTTCTCTTTACCTGTATATCCCAAAAATTATTTCCAAGATTAGTCACTTCTGTTTCAGCACTAAATGTACCATTCGTTGCTTCCGTATTTACAACATTAAAATTTGCATTGCCTGAATTCCCTGTACGTGGATTCCAATCTGTAAATCCATTTTCGAAAGAATGATTGGATAAAATCAGATTTGAGGTGTTGCACTGACCAATGACACATATTGTTGTAACATAAAAAGTGGTAAATAGTGTCAACAGAACCCTAAGAATACTCATTGTTATGATTTTATGGTGAATGAAGCTTCGAATTAGACATTCATTTTTCGAATTTCATTAGACACAGTAAATGTAGGGTCAAATTGATAATAAACCTATAGGGGAATCCCTACTTAACATTTAGTAGAAAAATCGTAACTCTATCTGTCTGAATTATGTTTATCATCCCTTTCTCCTGTCTGAATTAAGATTCTTAGGATGAGAGGATTTGGGATTATTACTCAATCCTATCACCCCGAAATCCTGAAAATACTATACCAAAAAGAAAAGATTTTGGGAATTTCTTAGTCGATCTTTTAGCCATTCTCATCGTTGAGAATACTCGTGAATACCAGCATTCTACATGCCTGCCCGCTGGTCGCGGTTCATTCACTTGGAGCTGTTCGCTCAATCCGCCATAGGCAGAATCGTTCATTCTTAGCCTTGATAACAACTATAACCTCTGGCGAATAAAAGTCCCAAACCACTTTCCTATTGGTATTATAAAGGTCGTAATGTCGTTTCTACGTGAAACACCTCAAAACAGCACATTCAAATTTAATAACTCATTCTATATTAATTCATAATAATATTACTTTCATCAATGAGAATTTTATTTGTTTCCTTCTTATTTCTTTATTTAATAACACCTAGCATTACTCAATCTTGTTCTAATAATACCTACAGCTATGAGGATGATATTGCACCTATTTTGATAGCCAAATGTAGTAATTGTCATGGAGGAGTTAGTGGATATAATGTAACTACATATGCTAATTTGTTAGCTGGTGGGAATAATTGTGGACCTGGTGTGACTCCTGGTGATGCCAGTGCCTCTGCGAGTTCGATTATTGATAAAACCCAACATTCGAATGGTGGACCAAATGCTAGTTGTGGTAGTAATATGCCTACTGGCGGCACACCATTGACTCCTACAGAATTTTTAGCTCTTGAAACTTGGATAGCAGACGGTGCTCAAGAATCCTGCCCTAACACAGCTTGTCCTTCTTATTTAAATTTAACTGGTACAGAGTCGAGTAGTATAGCATATGTATCTGGAGGCTCTGTTAGCTCCAACCAAAATATAGCTGCTAATGTTGTTGTGGATTATGATGCCACAACCGAAATTTTATTGAATCAAGGTTTTGAAGTTGATTCGACAGCCATATTTCATGCATTTATAAATGGTTGTAGCAATTAATGTAATGAGCAGGTTTTACTTGTCCACATCATTTTGATCAATCAGCCTAAACCCATTGCCATGGATATTGACAATTTCTAGTTGATCGTCTTTGCTGATGTATTTTCTAAGTTTTGTCACGAAGACATCCATACTTCTAGCAGTAAAATAATTGTCTTCACCCCAGATTTTAGTTAATGCTTCTGATCTGGTCAACACTTCGTTTTTATACATGCAAAACATGCGAAGTAGATGTGCTTCTTTTGGAGATAACTTGGCGGTCTCTTGTTCTTCTCCATCTTTGTATGTAAGAATGCGTAACGGATAATTAAAATGATACTTACCGAGATTGAATTCTTTTATTTCTTCACGTGGATCTGCTTTCTTCTCACTTCTACGCATGACTGCTTGTACTCGATATAGCAACTCTTCAGAGTTAAATGGCTTTGTGATGTAATCATCAGCACCAATTTTAAACCCTTCGAGCACATCTTCTTTCAACGCTTTTGCTGTCAAAAAAATAATAGGAATATCTGTATCCTTTTCTCTGACTTCCTTGGCTAGCGTGAATCCGTCTTTCTTAGGCATCATGACATCAAAAATGCACAAATTATAAGCTCCTTTGCTGTAAGCTCTGAAACCAGCTTCACCGTCAGTCTCAAGGTGAACATTGTAATCATGCATTTCTAAATAGGAACGAAGTACATCTCCAAAGTTCTGGTCATCTTCAACTAATAATATCTTATTGCTCATATGCGCAGGGTTACAACGATTGATACAGTATTGGGATGAAAAAAGTGTTAATTAGTCACTATTTGACGCATAAAAAGGTAAAAAAATTGTAAAAGAACTCCCTTCTCCCAGTTCACTGTCCACTTTTACGTCTCCTTTATGCGCATTTACGATCTCTTTTACATAAGACAAGCCTAATCCAAACCCTTTGACATCATGCAGATTCCCTGTATGGACACGGTAAAATTTCTCAAAAATGTTTTTTAAAGCCTCTTTTGACATGCCAATTCCTTTATCTGATATTTTGACATGAATCCCATTATCTGAATTGAAAGTATTTATTTGGATTTCGGGTATTTCCTTAGAATATTTCTCAGCATTGTCCAACAGGTTATGAATAACGTTAGAAATATGATTGTTATCAGCCATTATTTTTGTCTTCGTTGCTTCGAGGTTGAGCTTTATTGTACCGTCTCGCTTATTCACTTTAAGCCTAGAATTCTCAGCTGCTGTTTTTATAGTATCATGTAAATCAAATTCCGTTAATTTCAACTGAAAATCTGACTTCTCTAATTGTGCCATTTGAAGGACCTTTTCTACTTGACCTAACATCCGTCTATTCTCTTGTTTTATGATATTGGCAAACCGGGTCACTTTATCTGGGTTTCCTATAATTTTTGGATTATTAATAGAATCAGAAGCAAGAGAGATCGTTGCTATTGGCGTTTTAAATTCATGAGTCATGTTGTTAATGAAATCTGTCTTCATTTCAGATACTCTATTCTGAAATAGAATTGTATTGATCGTATAGATGAAACAGAATAATATTAAACCCGTAAATATGAGAGAACTCACCATAGACACCCAACTGGAAGACCAGAGATATCTGACTTGTTTTGGAAAATATAATTTTAGTTGTCCTGGCGATTCTGTTTCATTTGGAAACAAATTCACCTTGTATTTTGATTCGTACAAATTTTTCCCATCCAATTGTTTGATGCCTGCTGAACTGGATTGGGGTTCTTCATCAGACTGGAAGGAATATTGACCATTGATCACAGAAAAGCTATTGGTTTTATTAGAATATATACCGTAATCATAGGGCGTAGTAATCCCTTGATTTTCAATTTCATTTTTTATCCAGGTGTCCAGCTTCTCGTGAGGTATATTTTCCAAATACTTATTTGACTTAAATTGATAGGTTAAATCATTGTATTGTTGAGCACGATATTTTGATTGAAAACCCTCAAGACCTGTTGATAATGATCCTTTATTACTGTAGTGAGGTAGTTTCATGATACTCTCCGTACTCGCTTGATAATCAATGATTTCTTGGTGAACACGATTTAGCGCCTCTGTAACTTTAGTATCAAAACTATCTTCTTTTAAATCTACTGATCGCTTAATCCATAAAAACTGGATTACGGAAGTTCCTATGAGTGCAAGGCTCATGATAACTACTATCACTATAATGGATTGCCTATTCATCTATTGGTAATGAGATAATGCATAATACTCAAATTAGTTGAGATTAGTCATGAATCTTCTTGTCCTTTAACGATGATTTAACCGCTATCTATAGTTCGTGTTAAAAGACGATAACATCTGATAAGTAAAATTTTTATCCGAAAGGATTCTTTAGTTTAGATTGAAACGGGCAGTTACTCCAGCTTGCACAGATGTCAGTGGGAATGTATTTGATAAATAAGGTCGAGTTCTACTGTAATCTACAAATGCCCTCAAACTTAAATTTGAATTAATATCATATTGTATGGAAGGATTTATCCGTAGCGTCCTAAGTCCTCTTGTTGGCTCAGAAGATGTCCCTCTATCAATTTCATGGAGTGAGGTGATATCATCTCTATATGAGAGGTCAAAACTGATTAACATTTCTCTTGGTTCTGATTCTTGCTCTTGAGCAACATTTGTAGGAGCATCACCTAAAATTTCACCGGTATCTGGAGATCGACCTCTTCTTTTCCTCTTTCGATTACCTGAAAATAATTCAACGCCTTTGATTATCCAGCCAAATCCCGCAGTATATTCAGTATTTCTAGCTTCTGTCAACTGGCTGATATTACCTGTGATTAAACTTAAATTTCTAGTTTTCTTAAATTCAAATTCAATATTGATGTCATTGAGTGTTTTCAACTCAAGTCCAATGATAGGGACAAATTGTTCTGATATCACGACAGTTGGAATTTCGAACAAAGCAAAATAATTCAATTGTTCTTGATCAGTTGGTATTGCATAACGAGTTCCAAATTCTTCTATTGATGAGGCGAATTGTAAGTCAGTTTCAAACCTTGACACTCTCAGATTTGACTTATATCCATGCGTCAATGTGAAACTTGAGAAAAGATCTTGGAAGATTCCTATTTTGGATAATCCATCCCATCTGACATTCCAATTTGGTGCTGGTAGATAACCCCTTCTTTGAACGTCATCTGTGATGTTTAATGAAACTTCTTTAGTTGGATCTTCGGCAAAATTTGTCCCCGTATATGCAGACAAAAATGACTGTATTAAGACATCATTCTGTTGACGACCAAAGCCCTTAGCATAGCCAGTATCCTGATCGTGAGGTAAGCCTATGTTTGGATTAGTCTCTCCATTTCTGTCTAGTAAAGACAATCGTCTAGAGATCTCTAATCTATTGTTTTCAAATGTTTGGAACAACACTTCGACATCATTTCTAAACAAGGTTTGCATAGCAAAATATGACACATCAAAAGAGCCAATATCTCTCATTGTTGTTTGCTGAAAATCAGCAGGCGTTTGGAAAGTATTATCCGGATTTGTATTGATAAAATACTCAGAATGATCAAATGAAAAAGCTTTTGTAAATTCTATTTCTATATCAAAATCTCGCCATGGCTCAATGTCAAATTGAAGTTCATAATTTTGCTGACTTGATTGTAATATTTGTTGATTTTGGAAACGATCTGCAGTGATCCATCCTTGATTTCCCGCATTTGTTAAAAAGCTTTGCAATTCTGGCTGAAGTCCCAGTACAAATCCCCATCCGGGTGCATCAAATCCTGATGACAACCCCAAATATTGTGTAGAAGGTAAGAACCCGGGAACTAAAGTTGATAGATTTTCTCTATAGGTAAACTTGGCATTTCGGACAGCAAATAATGGCCTAAGAAGTAATTTCTCAATAGCTGAAGGACCGTCTCTTTTAGCTTTTTCATTGGATGCTCCATCAGTTGCACCAGCAGTTTCTGCAGGCTCTTCTTTGCCTCTCGTTTTACCTCTTGACGATGAATTATTCGATTTATCTAGACTTTTAATGTATTTGGATTTATCGAACAGCTTATCAAAATTAAAGGTTGCATTTATAGATCTGCTTTGATTATTACTGATAATGTTGCCCAAAGCTATACCATCGACACCATCTTCATTTGCTCCCAATGGTATACCATTATTGACAGATAATGATCCAGCCGTCCATGCATAATCAGCATCATATTGTGCCTTCACATTAACCCAATCCATAAATGGAAGATATCTTATTGGCAGATTCCAAGACAGCGTAAGGCTATGGTTGTAGTTCCTGTTTCGACCAAAATTTCTGAGATTTAGATTAAGGGTATCTCGAGCTGCTTGTTCTTTTTGTTCAAGAGTAGCAAGCCCATTTACTTCTTCTACCTCTCTACCAAATTTATCAAAAAATGGTCTTTGATCACTATCAATTGTAATACCTCCAGGTCTTATCTCATCGACCACAGCAAAATTAGTTGCAAAAAAGTCGAATTTTAATGCTTTTGTGAAATCCCATTTAAGGGCATATCTTCTTTCCCAATCAAATCGCTGATCATTAAACACATAATCGATGTCAGTAGGTATTCTATATTCCTTGACATTTTTAAATCTCCTTAATTGTGTACTGAAAGAAAAACTGTTTGGAAACGGATTAAAGTTGAATTCCTTTAAAATCTTAAGGTGATCAGATTTAATTTTTTTGAATGGCTGTATCGGCTTTCCCTGTCTAGTGTAGTTATAATCTAGGCCACCACGATAATCGTCACTGAGTTCCGATCTAACAAACTCATCCTTGTATTCTGTACGCGTGTGACCATAATTCAATGTGACATTTTCGATATCCCACGGTTTAGATTTTTTATCTGAACCACTACTCCTCTCTTTTCTGACATTTGTGAAATTATATGTCTTTATCGTAGTAGTCCTCGCACTCCTATCCACAATGTCTTCTCTCTCTACGGGATCAGTCGTAATATCAAGTAATTCATCCACAGTTAGATCCAATTCGAAAGGATCAAACTCATCTTGGACACGTTGCTTTGAATACTGTGCATAGAATGGTATGCTTACATTCCATTTATCCGGTAAAAATTTTCCTAATTCCAGATTTGTAGCAAGGTCATACTCTGTGACACTTTCTAAGCTTCTATCAAATACTCGATCTTCGATAGAACCCCAGCCTATGCTTTGGTAGGACGACGATGCCGTCAGGTCTCCAAAGTCTGCCATTTGAATTTCTAATCTTGCTTCTCCTGCCATACCTCCTCGTTCTTCCAAGCCACTAATCCGCAATTCATTGACCCAAACTTCTCCACAAAATTGACCATTTTCTTCATGTCTCATCCCAATGGCCATCCCTTTGACATAGCCTAAACTTGGGTTTCCTTTTATTGTAAGTCTGCCATTGACGGACAATGAATCACCAATTAGTTGCGCAAGAGAATCGACACTTCTTGTAAATCGTTCTGTTAATATTTTATCGGGATCAACATTTCTCTCTTTCTTCAACTCAGTCAACAGTTCGAGATTGATATCAAACATATTTTCTTCTCTCCACACTTCTAAGGAATATTCACTATCTCTTGTACGCAGTGCCGAGGTATCAGAAAATGTCATATCTATCTCATACTCATAATAGTTGTCTGTAAAGTCCTTTCCTATCCGAATAAAGGTTTTTAGTCTTTGGTCTTCGAGATCATTCAGATTACCGGGTCGAGTTTCTGCGTGAGCAAACATTTGGAGTCGCTTATAGTATCGCAAATCCAAATCAGTCAACTTATATATCAACAATTCACAATTTCTTTCTAACTCACAAGTTCGAAGGGCTAAAGCATTTTCATCTTGTCTGACATTAGCGAATGTGTTGAAAATTCTTTCTTGTTGTATGCCTACTGGAGAGACATAATTAAATGGAAGTTTACCACTATTTTCTTCGATTCCAATTTCATCAATGATAAACTCTGCCTGAGCGCTTCCCTCTCCGAGTTCAGCAAGGCACTCATTTTGTAATACTCTCCATTGGTTTCTTACTAGCTCAAATTCAGCTAGTCTGAATATTTTAGGTGTTTCGAAACCAGTCACATACATTCTCAAGAACTGTATAGAACGAAACCCTTGGATATCATTCACATTATTAGTAAATTCTCGAATTGGGATTTGAAATCGATACCAATTTTCGTTAGTACCAGGAGGCGTAATCATATCCGTAATGAAATCTGAATTGGTAGTTCTTAAATCTCCATTTTCTTCAAATAGAGGAACTTGATAGTCATAATATGCTTCACTCTGATCCAATGATCTGTTGTCGTTTAAATCTTCTTTATCTGGAAGTGGATTACCTACACCAAACGTTGAGTTTTGCGCTGGCGCATTGCCTTGTGGATGATTGTTTCTCAAATATCTTTCTCTTAAGTCAGGTGCACCTTGAAATCTATCATCACGATACGATATAAAATTATCGTTAGAAGGATCTGCTTCTATCGATGCATCACCTCCAAATTCTGCTCGAATTGAATTGACATAATCCGTATAAAAAGCTGTTTCTTCTTCATCTGTCAATCCATCTAATCCAAGATCTTGTTCTTCTCTAAATTCTAAATCGAAGGCATCAACCTGAGGAATTGATATCGGAATATTCCCCCATGATGTTGGTTCAACTGGAATCATTTCATCTGGCGTTTCTATGGCATTCTCATAAAATTGAAGATTATCTTTCAATATATCTTCTGATACACTCCCCAATTGAAAATGTAAAAAGCCTTCTTCACCAGTGTGTGTTTCTCCATCTCGTGTTTCGCCAAATGGATTCAACATCCAAAATTCAATGTATTCAAAATTCGAGGCTTGAAAATCATTGTTAGGTAGATAACGCATAATACCTCCCCATCGAGATTCTGGGTCTTCAAGTAGGACTCTCTGGGTTTGAGGATCAAAATCTAAACCAGCTATATCCAATGCCACTGACGAATCGCCTATCATCGCATTGTCTTGAAAACCCTCTATTGGAACAAAATTATAAGGCCCTCTTTCTTGCGGGTAATAAGCAAGGTCAAAGGTCAATAAATCAGGAATTTGACTAATGGGAACATCTCGATCAAACAATTCATTTTGATCTACTCTTCTCGTGTATGGATCATTATCATCTGCTTCACTTCTTATCGTTCTATCATCAATGACATACCAATTGAGTAAGGCTCTGTTATACCCGTATGTCAGATCATTGCTCAATTGAGATTCGTCAAATTCTGAAGGTGTACTTGCCAAAAACCACAGATTAGGCCTCGACCCAAGAGGTATACTACTGCTTGCCCCTTCAAAATCATCAATACTGACCAGGCCTTCATTTTCATCCTCTGAATTAATCGCTCTTGAATGACCAGGTTTTAATGCAGCAACCTCTGCTGAAAAATTTATTTGAGAGGGTTCTTTTGTATTTATAAATGGAATCTTATCTACAAGACTTGTCACAAATGGAGCTTCTGCACTATAATTTAGATCTAAGCCAAAGACTCTATTATTAATTGGATCATTGCCAATGTTTACTTTTTCTGTAAATGGTCGTTCGAACAAGCGCATATATGTAGCCCCAATATTCAGATTCTTTGTCGCTGCAAAATCTGCTCTCAAACCAAACATTGTCTTTTGCTGAAGGCTAAATAAAGATTGATCCTCAAAGGACACTCTAATTGGAACACCCTGTTGCAGGTAAGCCTCATTAATGATTTTAATTCGACCTATTCCGTAATCTATATCATAATCAATACCCTCAACTAACACCTGACTACCAGCTCTCACAATGACAGATCCTTGAGGTATATTAAATGCATTCAATGAGATCTCAGAAGAGACACTTGATTTGACCTGCCCCTTAATGACAAATCTATTTCTTGATAATTGTTCTCTTGCAAATGTTACTGCGTTATCATACAATTCTGGATAACCATATTTCTCAAATAGCACTTCATCACCGCCAAGTAAGTCCCTAAGTGAATTTCCAAAAGGCTCTAATACTGGAAAAAAGATACTCCCTGTTCGTGTATTTACTGTAAGCCCTGGCACAAAATCAAATTCTCCATCTTGCTGTGGATCACCGTAAGAATTCAATCTATCAAGTTGGAATAAATTTAATAAAGGGATCTGTCTAAATCCATCTTCTGGTATAAACCGCTTTAAGTTTACGTCTTCATTATCCTCATAAAATATATCCAATTGAAAGTCTTCTTGAGTCAATTGATTCGTACCCAAAGAATACACATTCTTCATCATCAAATCCCATGATGGAATATCCACACGCTGGTTAGAACTTTTAAGCATTTTGGCATAAATGACGTTTTCGGGTGCAGCTTCTTCTTCTCCTATTGCATTTGTTCTTAAGCCACCAGTACCCGCTTCATTTGACATTTCACCTACCTTAAACACTCTATTGCCATTGAGCGAATAGACATATTCATAGGCAACTGCCAAGACTTGATTCGGTCTCAATCGCGTATTCAATGATATATAACCTAATTCTGGACTGAAAGTAAATTCATTAGAATTGAGTCTTCTCATACTTTGCACTTCGAAGTCTCTGACTTGTGTCATACTGTAAGGGGCACGTGTCAAGTTGTTTGTTATCTGTACAATTGATCTTGTATCATCGTCAGTGACTAGACTTTCAAATAACGTAGAGACATCATTCTCTGGTAGCGCTAATCCATCTACATCTAGTAAATCAGCCATAGGCACTCCAGGAGTAAACATTGCTGGTGGATTCGGATTTGCAAAATTTGCTGGATCCGCTTCCCCAAACATATCTATCGCCGCCACAGTAGTAGAAGATTGCAAATTTGTATTCTGACTATTCGTAACCCAAACTTCAATATTGGTAATCCGCATCAAAGACCGGACTTGTGGCATGTTAGCTAATGCATTTTCATAAATATCTCTATGATAATGAGAAACGAAAAAGTGCCTATTTTCATCGTATTCATCTGGGCGTATTTCAAACTCTCTGACGAGTGCGCCATTTTCTATCTGGATTTCTTTTTGCTCTGATCGTTGCTGGGAAGCGACTCCTGTCAAAGTCAATCGACCAAATTGTGTGACCGTTTTCACCCCAAACAAACTCTGAGGGCCTTGGATTAGATTACTGGGCAATGCAAAACTTATGTCACCCGCTTCTATTTTCTTTATGATGTCGTCCTCAGAAAACTGTTCACTATCGTAGTCAATCTTTATTTTATTATCAAAATCGAAGGAAGCTTGTGTATCGTAATTGAAATCAAGATTCATTTTTTCGCCGATGTTACCTTCGACATTCATCTGGATATCCATGTCAAAATCAATACCTCCTTGCGTTTGTAAGTTTACTGGGATATTTGGATTTTCGATCTTTTGGTAATCATAGCCAAAGGTTAAATCAATATTCCCTTTGGGTTCGATAGTCACATCTTTACCACCAAATAACCGATCGACAATACTGCTTCCGATGTCAATTTTTTCAATTGGATCTACAAAGTCACCTCTGATACCGGATCTTGTACTGATTCCAGCCATTTGGTTGAATTGAGTCTCCTTTTGTTGCTTTTCTCTATAGGCCATATACTCTTGGAAAGTCATGTATGTTGGAGCTCTATAGTACTCATCACCTAATTTCTCAAAAATGATATAGTTGCCAGTTTCAGGGTCATACTCGACTTCCTGTTTGATGATCGTTGGTGTTATATCAAATGGATTATATGACTGATCATTGATGAAATCTCCATGCCTCGTTTCGAAAGGAAAAGTATCTTGTGCAATTTGTTCGGATAACTGAATGAAAGGATCTTCTGGAAGCGTAACATTTGCAATAGCAGTCCCTGTCGTTAAAAGACATACTAAAAGTAAAATTAAATGGAATATTCGTCTCATTTTGAGAATCTGTCTATGCTGTCTGTCTGGGATTAATGGAAGTATAAACGCAAAAGACTTAGAATGAGTATAATTCTTAGACATTATCTCGAAACTTGTTTTAATACTGTCTTGATCAACTCTTCTACGCTCATTCCTGCTTGATAAATGCCCGACATTGCCTTCTGGACTTGTGCTCTTTGAAAACCCAAAGCCAAAAGTGCTTGAGTCGCTTCCTGCTTGACATCTGGAGCCAAATCTGACGATGTCAAATCCTGTGGAATCTCTTCCTTCAATATCTTCTCTTTTAAATCTAATATCACACGTTTTGCTGTTTTGGGGCCAATGCCTTTCACTTTATTAAAAGCCACAACATTCTCATTAGCAATTGCTCGTCTGGCTTCTACTGATGTCATTGAGGATAAAATTATTCTTGCTGTATTCGGCCCAATTCCTGAAACTGAAATTAGGTGTTTAAAGACAGAACGTTCATCTTGATCAAAAAAGCCAAATAACGTGTGAGAATCTTCTTTAACATGGAGATATGTCCATAATTTTACCTTTGACAAAGATTCAATGCGAGCATAAGTTTGTAGACTTATATTAACATGATAGGCCAAACCGTTGATATCTATATAAATGTATGTTGGAGAATGATAGGTAATTTCTCCGTTTAAATATGCAATCATAATATATTAATGCTCTAACACGCTAACATATTACAATAATTATACCTATATAAATATTTGATAAACAATTCTATAACTTTTAATACAGCAATTTTTGAATATACTAATCATTGGAAGCGGAGGCAGAGAACATGCCATCGCATGGAAGCTCAACCAAAGCAACATAAAACACCGTCTTTTTAATGTTCCAGGCAATGCAGGTACCAGTCAATTTGGTACGAATATGCCAATCAACCCATTAGACTTTGATGCCATAAAGACTTTGGTAAAAGCAAAAGATATCGAAATCATCATTGTTGGCCCTGAAGTCCCATTAGTTGAAGGGATTGTCAATTATTTTAGTGATGATGCTGTTTTTGTTCTTGGACCAGACAAACTTGCAGCTTCCCTAGAAGGGAGTAAGGAATTTGCGAAAGAATTCATGCAGAAATTTAATATACCAACAGCTGCGTATCGATCATTTACTTCTGCACAACTTGATGATGGACTTAAATATTTGGATACAGCCCAAGCCCCTTTTGTATTAAAAGCTGATGGGCTTGCTGCTGGTAAAGGCGTAGTTATTCTTAATTCGAGAGAAGAGGCAAAAGAAGAATTATCGCAAATGTTGGGTGGTAAATTTGGAAATGCATCCACCACCGTTGTTATCGAAGAATTTTTAGCAGGGTTAGAGTTTTCAGTATTTGCGATAACGGATGGCCTTAGTTACAAACTCTTACCAATTGCAAAAGATTATAAGCGAATTGGAGAAGGAGATACTGGACTGAATACTGGTGGAATGGGAGCTGTCTCACCAGTCTCATTTATAGACGAAGACTTAATGCAAAAAGTCATTGATCGGATCATAGAACCAACAATAGAAGGTATAGGAGAACGAAATCTAGATTACAAAGGCTTTGTCTTTTTTGGACTGATCGAAGTAAATGGAGAGCCTTATGTCATCGAATACAATGTGAGACTCGGTGATCCAGAAACTGAAGCCGTTTTACCTAGATTAAAATCAGATTTATTAGAAATAATACTTGCAGTCAGAGATGGTTACTTGCAAGACATCCAGATTGAAATCGATGATCGCTATGTCACCACTGTTATGCTTGTCTCCGGTGGCTATCCAGAAGCCTATGAAAAAGGAAAGTCAATCACTGGACTGGATTCAGTAGATAACTCCATTGTCTTTCATGCTGGTACAAAACATAGTCAAACTGGTATCGTAACAGCTGGTGGTCGCGTACTCGCCATTAGCTCTTATGGCCAGTCAAAACAGGATGCTTTGACACAATCCATGACAAATGCTGAAAAAATCAAATTCGAGAATAAAAATTACCGAAAGGATATCGGCTTTGATTTGTCATGAATTATAATTTTAAACAAATACAACGCATTTGTGGCGGAGAACTTTCTGGCTCTAATGACCTGTCTATTATTGAACACATTTACTTTGATACTAGAAAAATAGGCATTGCTGGTGATGGCGTATTTATATGCTTTAAAGGACAAAAAAGAGATGGTCATGATTTTATACAAAAGGCGTATCGAAAAGGAATTCGTCATTTCATCTTAGAAGACATTTCTAATATTCCTACTATAGAAAAAGAAGAACAAGAATCATCATCTCTTACAATACTCAAAGTAGATTCTACCGTGAAATGTCTTCAGTGCTTGGCTGCACATCACCGGGTAGCATTTGACATTCCTGTTATTGGCATCACAGGAAGTAACGGTAAAACCATTGTCAAAGAATGGTTAGCCACGATATTATCTGAAAATTTAAGTGTGGTAAAAAGTCCAATGAGTTACAATTCTCAAATTGGTGTTGCTTTATCTCTATTACAATTAAACGATTCTCATGATGTGGCAATTATTGAAGCCGCTATTGCTGAGCCAGGTGATATGAATACACTCGTCGAAATGATCAAGCCATCTTATGGAATTTTTACAAACATCGGAGATGCTCATCAATCTGGATTCACCGATCACAAGCAAAAAATTGCAGAGAAAAGTCAATTGTTTAATGACTCGAAGTCCATTGTCTGTTGTGCTGACCATGAAGAGATAGAAGAAGAACTTAGGTTAAAACAAGCTTCAGTCATTGATTGGTCAAGCAAAGATAGACATGCTGGAGAGCACTTTATCGAACTGACTTTTTCTTCGGCTGGCACGACGATTATTATTGATAATAAAGCTGTTTATAGTACGCCATTTACTGAAGCTCATTCGATAGAAAATCTGTTGCACTGCATCATCATGTGCAGACATTTACAGCAAAGTCCCAAAGATATACAGCAAGGAATCAACAAACTTAGTAAGCAATCTCAACGCTTACAATTACTATCTGGGACCAACCAATCCATCATCATTGACGATAGTTACAGCTTTGATTTAATCTCCTTACAGACGGCTTTGAATAGCATGGATAATCACGCAGCTTCACGTAAAAAGGAATTAATCATAAGTGATATACCCGGCCACTCTGCTGAATCATATACCAAATTGGCCTCACTATGCTTGTTATTTTCGATTGATGATCTGTACCATGTTGGCGATGATAAACAGTTGATTGAACAGGCAATAAATGACAACAAACCTCAATTGCATTTCTTTGATACAACTGAACATCTGAGACAGCATTTAGAATCTCAGCCAATCATACAATCCATTGTATTGGTAAAAGGAGCAAGAGCATTCGAACTAGAAACCATCGTTGCTTACTTGACTAGACAGACACATGATTGTACACTTGAGGTCAATCTAGGCGCACTCAGACAGAATCTAAATGTCTTATCCAAGAAGCTACGACCATCTACGAAGATATTGAGTATCATAAAAGCAAATGCTTATGGAACTGGAAGCACAATCATTGGCAATTTTTTAGAATCTGTCGGGGTTGATTACCTCGGAGTTGCCTATACAGACGAAGGTATTGAATTAAGAAAAAGTGGTGTAAAACTTCCCATCCTTGTATTGAATCCAGAATCTCATCTCTTCGAAAAATTAATTGAATTCGACTTAGAACCTGAGATTTATAGTCTCAATCAATTAAAAGAGCTGGTGCTTCTGGGGGATCGGGCAAATCAATTAGCTATACATCTGAAAGTTGATACAGGCATGAACAGGCTTGGTTTTCAAGAATCAGAGTTAGATGAATTAATAGACATTGTCTTATCACATAACTTGAGGGTCACAGGTATTATGTCACATTTAGCTGCTTCAGATGATAAAGATAAAGATGCTTTTACTCAAGGGCAGATAACTCAGTTTGAACGCGTGAGTCAAAAGTTGATGACTCGATTAAACATTACACCGATTCGACATTTTCTAAATTCTTCGGGAGTCATCAGATTTTCTGATCAGCAATATGAGATGGTCCGAATAGGCAAAGGGATGTATGGTATAGATATGACATATAGACTTGACGATGAGTTAGAAAAAGTCCATCGGCTTTTTGCCACAATTGCGCAAATCAAAACGGTACCAGCGGGCGCTACAATTGGATATGGCTGTCACATCACTCTTGACAGTGAGCGAAAAATAGCCGTTATTAATATTGGTTATGCCGATGGGTTGGTTCGATCACTTGGCAATGGCGTCATTAATTTTTTGATCAATGGTCAAAGAGTGCCAACTATAGGCAATATTTGTATGGATATGTGTATGATTGACATTAGCAATACTACGCAAATAAATGTCGGTGATCGAGTAGAGATTTTTGGCACAAAGGTAGACATCAGAGAAGTTGCAAAATCCGCAGATACGATACCATTGGAAATATTATCTAAATTGTCTGGCAGGCTCAAGAAAGTGTATGTGGAGAATTGAAATGATCATAATAGCTAAATAAGGAATAAGAAAATGCATACAAGGGAGAATGAAGGATAGATTACTGAAATTACCATATCAGCTTTTCATTTACCTCTTAGCAACTGGTATAATTGCAAATGTTTCTGTATTAATTCTATCGTATTTTAATGAAAATAAAATTCTTAGTTTTTATACACTAATTATTCTTGGCTTCTCTATATTGGCTCTTATATTTTATAAATTAAGACAACTCCATACCGCAATTCATATAATGCTTATCTCTTACCTTGTCGTGTTTTTACATGCATCCTTTTCTTCTATAGGATATCTACCTTTAGTCCTAGTTTTTCCAATTATTATTGGGTTAAATTTCGTTTTTTTTCAAAATTTCTTTATTAAACTTGTCTATTCAATTGTTTGTACAGTAGCCGCAATTATTAGCTCTAGTTTGCAACTAAGATTTATTGAAAATGTAGATCATAAAGTCATACTCAGTAGTGCAATAATCTGCCTTTTTATGATGATTGCATTTTCTGTTCTCAACTTGATTCAGTCAAAATTCTTTTTAGAATACAGGTTAGCACTGGAAAGCAAAGAGAAAAAACTTGAGCATCAGAAGAATCAACTTGAAAAATATATTAGTTCTAATATTAAGTTAGAACAGTTTGCTCATATTGCCGCACATGATTTAAAATCTCCACTAAGAAATATAGCCAGTTTCACTGGTCTTCTTAAAAGGAGAACATCTGACAAATTGACCAATAATGAATTAGAATACATTAATATTATTGAAAATTCATCTTTTAAAATGAATGAGCTTGTTGAGGATTTACTTGTTTATTCTAAAGCTAATTCTCAAGAATTAAAACGAAGTAAGTTTAGCTTAGATATTTTAATAGAAGAAGTAATGGATAATCACAAAATGTTCATTAAAACCTATGAGATAGATTTTAAAGTAAAAGCATGCGAAGTGATAATCTATGCTGACAAAATTAAATTCAGACAAGTATTACAAAATATCATTAATAATGCTATTAAGTTTAGAAATCCTGAAAGATCATTAATGTTAGAAATAAACTACATGTCAAGTGATTCAAATCATATTATTCTAATTTCGGATAATGGGATCGGCATCGAAGATAATTATAAGTTTAATGTATTTAAAGAATTTGCTCAACTTAATCCTAATAAATATGAAGGCACAGGAATGGGTCTGAGTATAGTACGAAATATCGTAGAGCGACATAACGGTAGCGTTAATTTAAAAAATAATATACCATTTGGACTTACGGTTGAAATAATATTTCCAATAGAAATTATTTAGGCAGTAAATCCTTCTCGCATTCTCAGTAAAATAGATCATGTGACTAAGAGAAGTAATGGTATAATTCTATTACCTGTTATATTAAGATATTTTATACCACACGCAACGTTCATGCTCAGGATAAGCTTCTAGTCTAGGGTGTAAAAATGTTCCCATTCTTTCCATTCCAATTTTTCTCATGACATTTTCTGACTTTTCATTTTGTACAGTACAGGTAGAAATCAAATGATCCAATTGTAAGTCCTTAAACGCATAATCCAAGCAGCGCTTTGCACCTTCTGTCGCATAGCCTTTGCCCCATACCGATTGTTTCAACCGCCATCCGATGTCTGTCGCAGGGGTGAAATCAGATTTAAATTCTTGGTAATACATACCAATAAATCCGATGAACTCTCCACTTTCCAAAAGCTCTGTGGCGTAGTAGGTGTATCCCTTATCAGCGAGATGTCTTTGATATACTTCTATTCCTTCTGCAGACTTTTCTCTGGTGTAGGTAGAAGGGAAATGTTTCATGACCTCGGAGTCTGCATTCATCGCTGCATATTCATCCAGATCACTGGATTTCCAATTTCTGAATCCTAATCGTTGAGAGGTATAAATATACTTTTCTGAATTGGTCATTGTGTTGCATTTTTTGGATAAAGATGGTGCGAATGATAATTACATTTTCTTATAGTCAAATTTGACACCGCGCGCCTTAAATTCGTAAAGGATTCCTGCGCGCAGATATCTATTCAAGGTGGTCGGGACAACTTCAGCTATTTTAATACAATTTAATACTGTTGTACCAACTTTGTATTACACACATAAAGATGAGATTTTTAGATGATACAACAATTACTTGTAAATTTATTTCATCGTATCCATAAAAAGTAATTTTGCCGTATGTGGAAAACTGTTCTTCTACTCATATTTACATTAGTGGTTGTGCCAACAGTTGCTTACTTTTTTGGAGAGCCATTAAATGAAACTAAACAAGACATGCTTAGGACATTAGCATTCGTCTATGTTGGGTTTGCCTTGCTAGCATTTGCGATAAGTACAATGACTAAAAACTACAGTCAAGTAGATAAATTATGGTCCACCCTGCCAATTCTCTACGTTATATTGACAGCATGGTACCATCCAGAGCCAAGGGTCATTTTAATGTCAATATTGGTCATATTATGGGGTGTACGTCTGAGTTATAATTTTGCTATGAAAGGTGGATTCAAATGGAAATTCTGGGAAGGTGAGGAAGATTATCGTTGGGGAGTGTTGCGTCAGAAAGAAGAATTTCAAGGCACATTTAAATGGATGATTTTCAACCTTGCATTTATTTCATTTTATCAGCTGGGTCTCGTTTTATTGATGACATTACCCATTGTAGAAGTGATAGGTTCAGCACATGGATTAAGTTGGATTGACTATGGAATTGCAGTTATATTTTTAGGGTTTTTAATCATAGAAACTGTAGCTGACAAACAACAGTGGACATTCCAAACAAAAAAGTATGCGTTTATACATGCTGGAGAAATACTACCTCCTAATCATGCAAAAGGATTTCTAGATCGTGGGCTATGGAAGTGGATGCGCCATCCAAACTACATGGCTGAGCAAGCTGTGTGGTTTGTGTTTTATTTGTTTACGCTAACTGCGGGAAGTTTTTGGTTGAATTGGTCAGTGATTGGCGCACTCTTGTTACTTGTCTTGTTTAGGAGCAGTTCTGATTTTAGCGAAGACATCTCCGAAAGTAAATATCCTGAATACGCGCATTATCGTAAAAATGTGGGTCGATTTTTGCCAAAACCATGGTAGAAATAGGTATTTCTAATGTCAGTAAGCGTAAGAATTGACCCTTATGTATACTAAATTCTATATCTTAACAGTTCAAAATTGAATATAGACTAAGAAACAGCAAATGATACGTAATATATTGATAATCAGCTTTTTAATACTGGTTACACACTTATATGCTCAAGTCGATGATCCTGTATTATTTACAGTCAATGACACACCAGTTAGTGTATCTGAATTCGAGTACATTTACGAAAAAAACAATGGAAAAGAGGCAAATTTTTCGGAAGAGAGCATAGATGAATACCTCGATCTTTATGTGAAATTTAAACTAAAAGTCGAAAAAGCAAGACAACTTCAGTACGATACAATCCAATCATTGCAAGACGAATTAGCAGGTTATCGAAAACAACTGGCCAATGCATATTTGGTAGACAAGGAAGTTTCCAAAGAACTTGTTGATGAAGCATATGAACGGATACAAAAGGACATAAAAGCCAGCCATATTTTAGTTGCTTTACCTGAAAAAGCAAGTAAAGACAAAGAAGCAGAAGCGCTTGACCGTCTATATGCAATCAAAGAAAAGTTAGACAATGGTGCGGACTTTGGGCTAATGGCACAGACATTATCTGATGATAAACGATCAGCCAAAAACAAAGGTGATTTAGGTTGGATAACAGCTATTTTACCAAATGGGTTTTATGAATTTGAGAGCGCCTTGTATACGCTTGATATTGGTGAAATGTCCCAACCTGTCAGAACGAGAATTGGTTATCATCTGGTAAATAAAACGGATAGTCGTCCAGCTAGAGGTGAGATGAATGTCTCACATATATTGATAAAAGATACTAAAAATGGCAAACCAGTACCAGGTGCAAGAGCAAAAGCAGACAGTCTATATCAACTGGTTGTTGGAGGTACAAATTTTGAAGAAGTAGCTAGAGAATCTTCTGATGATAAGTCCACGGCTAAAGATGGAGGCGGATTGGGTTATTTTGGTATTGGCTTGTACGATCTAAGCTTTGAGGATGCGGCCTTCAAATTGAAAAATGATGGTGATATTTCTATTCCCATTCAATCAAAATTAGGATGGCACATCATTCGTCGGAACGAAAAGAAAGATTATTCCAATGAAACTAAACTAAAGTCTGTTCTAAAGAGCGCTGTCTCTCAAAATGATAGATTCGAAATAGCTAGAAAACGAAAAATTGAGGATATAAAGAAAGAGGCTAATTTTGTAGACAACCCTGCCTTACTTAAGGAACTAACGTCTAAACTAGATCAAAGTTTTTACTCATACAAATGGATTGTTCCTGAAGTTCCTGATCAAAAACTAGCTAGTTTTGATGTCACAAAAAGCTATACGCTAGCAGACTTTGTCAATTATTGTAAAGAGAATGGTCGCAAACGAATGCGATACGACAAAAATCATCCAATCGATGAAGCCGTTGAAGAAATGTATGAGCTATACATTGATGAAAAAACTGTAGCATTTGAAGAAGCAAATTTGGAAAAAAAATATCCTGACTTTAGATCGTTGATGCGCGAATACTCTGAAGGTGTGTTGTTATTTGAGGTCACTAAGGAAAATGTATGGGATAAAGCCTCTAGAGACACTGTTGGGTTGCAGTCGTTTTTTGATCAAAATAAATCGAATTACAAATGGAAGCCTCGGGCTGAGGTATCAGAGTATGCAATCAAAACGACCGACAAAAACATACTTCGCCAGATCAATAAGCGTGCTGAAGAAATGAGTCCTGAAGAGGTTAAGAAGAGCATCGAAGACGAATTTGGCTTAACTGTATATCTGAAAACAATTGTTTATGAAAATGATGCTGAACAGGTTGCACATTTGAAATGGAAAAAAGGACATCATGAAGTTACATTAGATAAAGTCAATTCTGAATCGGTCATAACTAGAGTCAATCGACTTCTACCTGCAGGACAAAAAACGCTCAAAGAATCAAGAGGCTATGTGATCTCAGACTATCAAGATGTTTTAGAAAATGAATGGGTCAATAGTCTAAAAGCTGAGTTTCCAATCAAGATAAATGAAGAGGTACTATCTTCACTTTACAAATGATTAGGGCTTTACTGATTTACGGTATAGGCTTAACGATGATTTCTACTAGCAGTTGTAAAAAGTCAAGTTCTGTTTCGGAGACAGCAAATCCAATTATTGCTCAAGTATCAGATAACAAACTATACAACAGCGATTTAGCAAAAATTCTCTCTCCTGGACAATCACCTGCGGATAGTTTAGCAATTTCTAATGCATATATAGAAAAATGGATTCGTGAGCAATTATGGACAATACAAGCAGAAAAAAACATCAAAACATCTGTTGAAATTAACCAATTGGTAGACTCATATAAATCAAGCTTATTAAAAATAGCTTATGAGAATCAACTCCTAGAAGAAGTCCTTGATTCAACAATTACCGAATTGGATTATCAAGAAGTATATGAAGAATATAAAAGTCAATTTAGATTGGATGAAATGATACTCAATGGATGGTTTGCTAAAGTTCCAAAATCAGTATCAAATCAATCCACATTTTTCAGCTCTTGGAAAAAGAATGATAAACTAGCTTGCGAAAAAATTTGCCAGTTAAATGGAGTTGAATGTTTGCTACTCGATGAACAAACTTGGATAACAAGATACAATTTAACCAAATTCATGAATGGTAAAAACATCAAATCTTCAGAGGTGAAAAGTCTCAATAATTATCGAAAATCAGATGAAACCTATAATTATTACTTAAAATACAGAGCTTTTGAGGACAAAAATGAGTTGCCACCGTTAGAATTTATTAAAGAGGAGTTAAAGAGAGTGGTAATTCATAAGAGAAAAGAGAAAATAATCGCAGATTTGACAGAGGAAATCTACGAAGACGGTATACAAACAAATCGAATACAGGTTTTTAATAACAGAAAACAATGAATTTAAGATACATACACATTTTAGTAATCATCACCATGTGCCTTCCAGCAATGGCGCAGCAAAAGATTATTGACAAGGTAATTGTTAATGTTGGTGGTGAATACATACTATACTCTGAAATGGTAAACAATTACCGTTACATCAAAGAGCAAAATCCTGGTGCAGATTTGGATCCCTGCTCAGTAACTGAACAAATCATAGCACAGAAAATTTTAGTGGATCAGGCCAAATTAGATAGTGTGGTTATTACTGATGCTGAAGTAGAAGGTCAGCTAGACTTCCGTTTCCAAAACATACTTCGCTCCTTAGGTGGCGACGAAGTCAAGTTTAAGGAATACTACGGGAAAACGGTTTCTGAGATGAAAGAAGAACAGCGCGATGATATGCGCCAGCAGATATTAGCAGAACGAATTCAAGGACAATTGATCAATGAGGTTACAATCACACCAAAAGAGGTTGTGGAGTTTTTCAATAAAATCCCTACAGACAGTATACCCTTTCTAAGTTCGGAAGTGGAAATAAGTGAAATCGTATACAAGCCTAAGGTGAATGATGTCGAGAGTAAAAAAGCAAAAGATCTACTCATAGACATTCGCCGTCAGGTCTTTTCAGGAGCAGCTACATTTGAAGAGTTAGCAATGAAATATAGTGATGACGGTTCTGCTCAAGCAGGTGGAGATTTGGGATGGGCTCAAAGAGGTAATTATGTACCTGAATTTGAAGCAGCAGCATATTCATTGAACCCAGGTGAATTATCAGAAATCGTAGAGACAGAATTTGGCTTTCACATCATCAAACTTATTGAGCGAAGAGGAAACTCCATACGTGTATCACATATTCTTATTCGGCCAGAGATCACGCAGGCTGATTTAGATTTATCAGTCGCCTTTCTTGATTCCATCAAATATAAAATAGAGAACGATTCTTTACCGTTCGATTATGCTGTAAGGCTTCATTCAGACAAAAATGCACGGAGTTATCACAATGGAGGTCGAATGGCCAATCCAAAAACTGGAGAGAATGTTTTTGAAACTGCTGATCTGCCTCCGGATATTTATTTTGAAATAGAAGACATGGCAGTTGGCGAGATTTCAAAACCGCTTGAATATATTGACAGAGCTGGTGAAACTTTATATAGACTCGTAAAGCTTTTAAGCAGAACAAATCCGCATAGAGCGAGTCTCGAGCAGGATTATTCACGTATCAGTACATTTGCAAAAGAAAGTAAGAAAAGTCAATACTATAACAATTGGATGATTGAAAAAATGGAGGAGACCTTTATTAAGGTGGATAAAGATTTAGGCAATTGTCCTAATTTAGCAAAGTGGGTAGATGAAAAATAGTCTGCGGCAGTGTTGAAACCTAAGAAGGCGGTATTGAGTGTTGGGTGAGGGCTTTAAATTTTAGATAATAGTGTTTGCATTAGAATAGTTCTTAAATAAAAAAAGGTCGGCATACCCCCCAGTAGCCGACCATTACATTCCAATACTTAATCCCCTTAAGTATTAAAGTATACTGAACATCTATCTATTAGCGAATACCTTGCCAAAAAGGCCAAAATTCAGATTTTATTAGAATATTTTGTAATGTGTTACTTACACTGTTGCTAAGGATTATACATCGTGATTCGTCGTTATATACATTGATTCCTACTCAAGGGGATAAGGATAAGCTTTGCAGTCTTTTTCTTTGGTATTCTGATTGTACTTAAGATGTTTATCCTGTCTCTTTTTTATGCGATGACATTCAATTCATCATAGAGGTTGAAAAATTTATCTGTTATTCGTCCCAATGTCACGCCATGGCATTTGCAATAGCCAAACAATTGAATATACCAGAAGAAAAATTTACAGTCAGCTACTAAAGAGGAGTTTATTGAAGCAGAAAGAGAAAAACTAGACTAATTGAAAAGTCTAAATGATTATCCCGCTTGAATTAAATTTATTTCAAATATGGTAGCATAGTATCCCTTTTTAAAGGACATAAAAAAAAAGCCCTCATCAACTGACAAGGGCTTTAGATTTTAAGAATAATTGAGGCGAACGATCTGTTCTTTAAAAAAGCTTAGGTTATATACCTCCACAACCATCGATAAAGGCATGGAAAGTCACTTCTGAAAATACCTCAAAGCCACTAAGTAATAATATAGAAGTTCCAGAATCATAATCTACTGCTATGTTCGGATTGATTGATCCAATCACTTGATCAGAAATGATATCTCCATCTGCTTCATAGTCTGCAATGAAATCTTGCAATCCAGTTAATGATGGCTGCGAATTTGGCAGTCCTCCATTGGCATAATCATCCGGACAAGGACATTGAGTAGCTGGTATTGTTGTATTAATTAATAAACCCATGCATGCTATATCATTAAAAGTGACAATAATAACATCTCCTTCCATAGCTGGAAATGTTATTGTACCTCCAGAAACAATCTGCGGATTATCACCAAAATTAGGTACTGCAATTCCGTTAACTGTTATACTGAGCATTGCACTAGGATCAACACCTCCATAATTTATATCAACTTTTATAAGGTCGACGCCTGCCGTGAAAGCTTGACAAGTGTAATTCGGATTTGAGAGGAATGTGATGCCACATAAAGAAAGTCCTGGACATTGATTAGCAGGAATTGTGGTATCCACAATTAAACCTGAACAAATTGGATCAATAAAAGTGACAATAATGTCATCTCCTTCAAGTGCTGGGAAAAATATTGTACCTCCTGTAACAATCTGCGGATCATCTCCAAAATTCGGGACTTGAAACCCATTAACTGATATACTCAATATGGCATCATTATCAACACCCCCATAATTAATAGCGACTCCAACGGGATCAATTCCAGCTGTGCTTGTTTGACAAGTGTACACAGGATTTCCTAGGAATGTGATGCCACAAGCTGAAGGAGCGGGACACTGATTAGTTGGAATTGTACCTCCTGCAGATAAGCCCGAACAAAGAGGATCTGTAAACATGACTACGATGACATCGCCTTCCATTGCTGGGAATGATATGGTGCCATTTGAAGGTGGCATTGTTGGATCATTACCTCCAATTGAACCAGGAGGAAGAAGAATCCCATTGACAGTAATGCTTAGCATGGCATCTGAATCAAACCCACCATAATCAACATCAACTTTTACAGGATCGACACCAGCTGTGCTTGTTTGACAAGTGTACACAGGATTTCCAAGGAATGTGATGCCACAAACCGCAGGAGCCGGACACTGATTAGTTGGAATTGTACCCATTTCGACCAATAAGCTGCATAGTGGATCTATGAATGTTACAACGTACGTGTCACCTTCCATTGCTGGGAATGATATTGTGCCAGGGCCAGACTGATAATTGGTTCCAGTAGTTGGACTTGTAGGAACCCCATTGATAGTAATGCTTAATATGGCATTTGGGTCAAAACCTAAATAGTCTACATTAACCGTTACCATATCAACTCCTGCTGTACTGGTAACACAAATAAAATTCGCAGCATCTAAAGCAGTAATTCCGCAACTCGGAGTCGGCTGACAGCCACTATTGGTACCCGTAGGAAAATAGGTATTTGTTTGTGATAAGCACCAAGTCGTCGAATTGGTTACAGAAGGTATTTGACCATTAGCAATTGAACTTATGCAGTTTAGATTTGGATCGGCAATTATACCAAGCTGTACATTATCCCATACATCTGCTGCAACAGCTACAGGTGCTTTTTGATTATTATTCGAATTGTACTGAACATAATCTCTAATGGCATTTGGATCATTGAATAAAGATATATTGAATAAAGGTATTTCGTAGAGTCCTAATTCGCCGGACCCTTGACCCATGCCACTCCATTTGATTGTAACAAAATCACCTGGAGCTAAGGCTGTAGATCCAGAGATAATCTGAACATTTGCCGAAAAAATTTGATCATAAGCAGGAAAATTACATAAATACCAACTGCTCACATCAACATTTGTATTGCCGACATTTTGAAGTTCTATTGCTTGATCGCACAAAGAAATCTCTGAAATCAGCACTGTACCGCCTAAAGTTTGACTATTAGCTTTATTAGAAATTGAAGCACATAAGAGTAGACAGAAAAGGAATGAGAGGACCTTGAAGGGTTTACATTTTTGCTTTAAGTAGGACATACAACATATTTGAGGTTAAGAATTAAACTGACTAAACTGCAATGGTCAATAGTGTATATGGGACCATCTCTAAATATTGGAGATAGCTATTTACCTGATCTCGCATGAATCACAAAAATCTTACCGTGTACAGCAACATTCTTTAAAATTGTGTTTTGTATTTCTACTCATGTTGAAGACCGTCTAATGGCGCTACTATTTTGACTAGGGCTGAAGGTGTCTCGCCTCAGTCTTTTTATATACTTATTATCATTACTTAAATTTTTAGAATTAATAAGGATGAGAACTTAGACAAGGAGACTTTTGAGTAAGTGATTTTATTCTTGAAATAAAATGAAGTTTGCGAAAATTTAAAATTAAATCTCTGCAATGATTTCAATATTACCTTTGACCATTTGATCGATTTCTACATAGACATTAGTGCCAAAAGGCAAAAAGATATCTGATCTAGAGCCAAATTTTATGAAGCCTAGTTCTACTCCTTGAGCGACGGATTGTCCTTCAGACATATAGTTTGTCCTTCAGATATATAGTTTTTAATCTTTCGAGCCATCGCTCCAGCAATTTGTCTGACTAGGATTTCAGTACCATCTTTCGTTTTGATGACTGTCGTTGTTCGTTCGTTTTCAGTTGATGATTTTGGGTGCCAGGGAATTGCATTATTGTTTGCTAAATTATCTGTTGCTCCAGCAAAACAATAACAACAACAATAACAATAACTAAAATCTAATTCGGGCAATCCACAGAATGAGATTTTACAGACCCATTATTGTTAACAGTCAAAAACCAACAACCTCCGTCTTGCGCTTTTAGAATTACGCCAGAACTTATTTCATTTAAATAAAGATTGTTTTCGATTTCTACAGAATTTGCCGGGATGTTTTCGGGATCACAAGTATTGACTATCCCATCACCATCAAAGTCTTCTTGACCTGAATTATAGTCATCAGGGCAATTGTCTATAGCAGCTGGGATATTATCTCCATCATCCATTGAAAAGGTGAATTCAGCATCTGTAGAGAGTCCACAATCATCTGTTACTGTAAAGGTGACTGTAATTGTCTCATTACAATTTAAAGTGCAACCATTACAATCATTTGAAAATGTTAGATCTGAATCCCCATTCATACAATCTGTATAAAAGTAAAAAAACTCAATTTCTTCAAACCAATAGTCTAAGAATGGTTGAGAATCTGAGCAATAATTTTGATAAAAGTCTGAATCCAAGCTATCATCTATATATGGCCCCGTTGCTCCATTATTATTGCCTCCACCATTATCAGTAAAAAATTCAAAGACAAAATCTGCGGATATATTACATTCATCAACTACTGTATAGGTGACAAATAAAGGATCTGTACAATTTGGCTGACATCCATTACAATCATCTGTAATTGTAGTATTAGAACCTGTCGTACAATCTGTGTCAAAAGCATCAGAAGGTACTAGAAGATAAAAATTTTCAAAGTTGGAAGGTGTATTATCACAATCTCCTAGATTAATACTCGTATCGTAATTACTAATCAAATGTGGGCCAGTCTGCGCTGAGCTTATATTAGTAAAGGAAATGAAATAAAGAATCAATAACTAAATACCTCTGCACATGTTAGTTTGCATCTTAAAAATCTTTGTTCTAGTCGAAGATAAAAACATTCTTGAAAGCCTTCACATTGGTAACACTAGATAAAGTGTCTTTAAAATTATGTGTAAACTTTAAGGTTTGAAGTCAAACTACAACTCAGGCCGAATGATTAGAATAGTATACATCAATAACACCAGTAACGGAACAAAAGGGTAAGCAAGATATTTTACTGACTTGTTGACATCTTTGATTTTTGTTGCAACGATTTTTGAATGAATAAATATTTGCTGGCCAAGTTGTTCATACAACAAAACTTCATTAGAAGTAATCTTATCAATTCGATGTGTATAAGTCTTAATATCCTCATAATTCCTAATAGCATCTTCAAAGAAAAACACATTACGTTCAAACTTCCCTTCTATATGTGGCATAAAGCATCGAAAACTCCAATAGATAGAAATGGCTATTGTGAAAATCCAAAGGAAAAGTAGGCCGATAAACATATAATCATCTCCAATGTCACCTGCAATTTGTGTAAGGTATTGAAAGACAACACCTAGAAGCAAGCCATAGAAAGAGAGTATCAGTCCTGCCTTGATTTCAGATGCTCTATTGAGATTCGTCAAATGTTTGAGTGTCTCTATATAAACAAACACCTTCTCTTCATTTCCAATTTTCATAACAGATGTGGATTCAATAAAAACTGAAAATAGGAATTATGTCTGAATCTATGTCCTAAATACTCAGATTATAAAATACTCAAATTAAACACATTGCATTAAGCTTTAGGCTCTTATGAAATTTTAAGCGTCCAATAATAAAAGGGCGTATATTAGTACACCAGATCTATATTAATATACTAATGGCATAAACTTAAATAGGCAATATGGTGAATGGTAAATTGATAGAACACTGAAACTATATACATACAGAAAGTGGCTGTTAATATTTCCTATTCTAACATCTATGTTCATAGCATTATCAGTCTCTGTGCCTAGTTCCCCAATTTGGGTAATTATCCCAATGATTATAGTATTTATAGTTATTATACTTCCAAGCTCTAAGATTCAAAAGAACATGTCGGGGCTCACAAAAAAGTCAATAAAAATTGATCATACAGAGATCAGAATCATCTCAAAATCTGGCACAATCGTAGAGAACATTAACTTAGAAGATGTAGATAAAATAAGAGTAAAGGAAGAATATTCAATACCTCAAGAATCGTTCAAAGGCATAAAGGAGGAATTTAAAAGAAACGCAAACACGCATTATATCCAATTAGAACAGAACAAAGAGTTGAAAAGAATTGATTTTTAACTAGAATCATATTACATGTTGGCTCAGTTGAAGAAAACCATTAATTCTTGGAGTCAGTATAAGTTGAATTTGGAATTAATAAATGGCTAAAACAAGTTGCGTTATATGAAGTTTGCAACCTCAGAGTAATATAATTGTAATTTCAATCGTATTACTCTGAGGACACAGTCCTCAGAGAATATAAAATATAGGTCAGTAAATCAGAAAATCAGTAACTGTCACCAAAAGAAAGTATATTGATAAACAATATTAAGTTTAAATTGACAATATGATAAAAGGAAAATTAATAGAAAATGGAAATTATAATGCTCTCAAAAAGCGAGACTTAAAAATTACAAATAATATAATTTTTGATTACAACTATTTAAATTAACATTATCATGAGGCTCGTTAGTATTGATGATTTAATTGACATTTACCTTAAGACAACTCAAAGAGGTATAGCTTTTACAATGTCTAAGTTAAATCCAAATGCAAAATCAAGAACTAAAAGCGCATTTAATAATATTCCATACAAAGTGCAAATTGGTGGATTATTCCAATAGTAAAAGAAAGATGGAATGAAAAAATAGCAGGAAATAAATCTATAGAATATGAGGAATACACTGTCACTAAATATTTACACAATAAGAATAATATACGCATGCTTTCAGTAGGTTCAGGGATTTGCAGTCATGAACTAAAATTTGCAAAGTATCATAATTTTAAAGAGATTATATGTGTAGATATAGTAGAATATTTACTTAAAAAAGCAGCAAAGCACACGAAAAAAGAGAGCTTGGAAAATATTAAATTTTGGTGTGAAGACATTCTAGAACTAGACTTTGAGCCTCACGAATTTGATATGATAATGTTTAATTCTTCTTTACATCATTTCTCAAATGTTGAAGATTTGATTAAGACTAAAATTAAAAAATGGTTGAAACCTGAAGGGATTTTACTTATTAACGAATATGTTGGTGCAAACAGATTACAATTCAATAAAGAACAAATATTAATTATAAATACTGGTTTAAAATTAATACCTAAACATTTAAGACAAAGATTCAAATCAACTCTCATAAAAAATAGATTCTATGGCTCAGGTTATATTAAAATGATAATTGCTGATCCATCAGAGTGCATAGAATCAGAAAATATCTTACCTACAGTCAGAAGCGAGTTTAAAGTAATTGAAGAAAAAGCTATCGGGGGAAATCTTTTAATGAATATTCTAAAGGATATATCTCACAACTTTGTAAATATCCAAGACGCCGAGGTTAATCGCACATTACAGAAACTTTTTACATTAGAAGATGAATTTCTTGAAAAACACGAAAGTGACTTCATTTTTGGTTTATATAGAAACTAATAACTCGCATAAAATGAGACCAAATCTATTTTCTAAATAAGAAACTCTTTAGTTTACTTCCACTTGATGTTACAGCCAGCACTTGGATATTGCTCTTCAATCGTCTTACCCTCTAAAGTCGCATCAATTGCTGCTCGTAGATCTTCACCATTTAAAGGTTCATTATTGCCAGGTCTAGATTTATCTAGTCTCCCTCTGTAACTCAACTTCATGTCTCCATCAAACACATAAAAGTCAGGTGTGCAGGCGGCATCATACGCCTTTGCAACTTCTTGCCTTTTGTCATACAGATATGGGAAGGGGTACTTCAACACCTTTGCGACAAGGCTCATTTTATCGGGAGCATCTTCTGGGTAATTATCTACATCATTAGAACTGATGGCTATGAAAGACACGCCGTTGTGTTTGTAATCATTCGCCATTTTTACCAACTCACTATTGACATGGATGACAAATGGGCAATGATTACATATAAACATGATAACTGTCGCACGCTTTGACTTCAGATCATCGAGACTGTAATAGTTGTTACTGACGGTATCTTGTAAATGAAAATTGGGTGCTTCTGTTCCAATTTCTATCATATTCGATTCTGTTAACGACATTGGTTATATTTTTATAAGCAATCAGGATTAATCCCAAAAACATAGTTTTCAATGACATGTAAATCTGTTGCTACTTCTGATCCAGTAAACCCAGAAATCATAGAATCGTTCAAAGAATCTTTAGCAACTCGCAACAACTTTTTGGCAACTGGCAAATAGGACCAGTGCCACTTTTCTTCGTTGTAACCATTTGGTCTCTTCTCTCCTTTCTTAGTATACACTTGGCAAAAGCCATAGGTTCCTGCATTAGCGGTCAACCATTCATATACTTTCAAGCCTTGCCCAGATTCAAAATATACATTTTCAAAATTATTCAAGTCAATATCAGTCCCCCAATGATGCCTTGATGTTCCAGGCATAGAACTGTATTCTAAAATCTTTTGTGCCCGTCTATTAAATGCTGGATATGCCAAAGCTGCATTCTTCCCATTTTCTATTTTAGTTGTCCCATTCCACTTTCTTTCCCAGATTCCTTTTTGATATTTGAAGTTTCGTGTAGCTGATCGGATGACCAAGTTGATGTTATCCTTAGACGCCGCTGCATACATTTTCTCGAATGCTTGATAAGTCTCTTTATGTAAATACAACCCTTCTCTATCTGCATATTTTTTATCTACTTCAACAAATATCGGATGAGTCTTTGGGTCAAAATCACCCATCACCATGTCTACACTCTCTTGAGAATCCAGCTGATTTACTTTTACTGTTTCCGTTTTCTTTAGATCTGGATTAGGTGCCACATCAACAAATTGATTTTCCTTATTCTGACAACTCAGAATGACACAACAAGTTAGAAAGGATATTAGAATTCTCATGTTATCTATTTCTATTTCCAATTCCAGTAGTATCTGTTTTTACGGAATCTCTTCTTATTGTATCTGATCCTTCTTCGACTGGTAATTCTTCCAATTCTTCGTCCAAATCAAAGTCATTACCGAATCCAAATTCTTCCTCTTCAAATTCGTCATCTACCTCGATAGTGAGAATACTATCTTGTAGAGCTCCTTCGACGTCTTTCTGCTTATATCTATCACAATCGATGATGTCGTAATATTCTGATGGGGGAGTAACAAAATTAGCATTCTCATTATAATTCAATTCTTCATCTGCTTCTACTCGTTTCAAAAATTCTTTGAATATTGGTCTAGCCATTACGAAGCCTTGCCCATCGTCGAGTGTATAAAAACGCACCCATTTTTCGTCTCCTCCGACCCATGTACCGACAACAAGATTAGGGGTAATACCCATAAACCATGCATCTGCATAATCATTGGTCGTTCCTGTTTTTCCGCCATTTTCTGTTTTCACGCCCATACCAAAACGACCACCAGTATTGTTTTTTAACATATCTACCATCACTGCATTGTACACGGGATTCATAGCTCTTTTTTGATTTGGTGTTGACCGATAAATGACCTTGCCATTTTTATCTTCGATATAATCTATAAACACTGGCTCAGTATAGACGCCATTGTTAGCAAATGCTGTATAAGCACCTGTCATTTCCATTACTGACAAATCGATTGAACCTAAGACAAGAGAAGGGATCGAAGGAACGAGTTCTCTTCCTGATGCATGTTTTTCATTTATATCTATCCCGACATTATTAAGCAAATCTCTTATCACTTCTACACTTCCCATCTCTTTTACCAACCGTACCGAAATGGAATTTTTTGAATACAATAAGCCTTGGTATAAGTTGTATTTTTCGCCGGTAAATTCTCCATTTGCATTAGATGGTGACCATTCTTCATCAACATATAAGCCGGCATCTCCTGGTGCGACTGTATATTGTATATCGTCAAATTCTTGGCAAGGCGAAATACCTGAAAGTGCAATTGCTGTGGCATAGACAAATGGCTTTATTGTCGAGCCTACTTGTCGACGACTATTGATATGGTCAAATTTAAAATACTTATGGTTGACACCACCTACCCAAGCTTTGATGTGTCCAGTTCTCGGATCCGCAGCCATCATACCACATTGAATATGCTGGAGATGATATCGGATAGAATCAAGAGGAGTCATCTCTTTTTCCGCTTCTCCTTCCTTATGATCAAAGACTTTTAAAGTCATCTTAGTATTAAACTCCTTCTCATATTCGCTTTGAAAGCTCTTCCAAACTTCTTTTATCTCACTCCAAATTGACTCATTTGTTATTTTATTAAAATTGGCTTGGAGTTCACCTTGCTTTAATTTTTTGATGCCATTCTCAAAATTAATGGCATCAAAAATAATTCTCAGAGCTGGTTCAGTCAGTGTAAATCCGTTGTATTTATCTGCTACCTTTTTATTGATTTCATCAAAATGTTTATCATATAAATGTTGATAACGTTCTGAATAATGGACACGTCTCATCACTGATTCATATCGTTGAATAAGCTGTAAAGAATCTGCCTCAAAAGTCAGAGGGTCTCTGTTTTTCCATCTGTCCCAATATCTATTTTGAAGCCACTCCAAATGGTCATGGACTGCGGATTCAGCATGTTTTTGGATACCAAGATCTATCGTTGTATAAATCTTTAGTCCATCCGTATAGATATTGTATTTACCGCCTTCTGGTTTTTCATATCTCTCTTGGTCGAATAGATTTTTGAGCCATTTGGTCAATTCCATTCGAAAGTATGCCGCTGGACCATCAGAATGATTCTCTCGTTTAAAACTGCTCAAATCAATAGGTTTGACATTTAGGCTGTCAAACGCTGTATTGTCAATTAAGTCATTTTTTTTCAATAGCTCCAAAACCACGTTTCGTCTTTCTCTAGTTCTTTCTTCGAATCTGACTGGATTGAATCGAGCAGGGTTTTGTAGCATTCCAACAAGCGTAGCAGCTTCGCTAACGGTTAACTCATCTTGGTTTTTACCGAAGTATACCTCTGAAGCTGCTTGTATACCATGTGCCCCATTGATGAATTCGAACTTATTGAGATACATGGAAATTATCTCCTCTTTTGTATAGGCTGTTTCAAGCTTTACTGCAGTTATCCACTCCTTCATTTTGACACTCACTAAGCTCATCATCCTTTTGAACTTGGATTCATTCGAAAGTCTAGGTCGGTTATAGAGTAACTTTGCGAGTTGTTGAGAAATCGTACTTCCTCCTCCAGAGCTTTCTTGTTGCAGTAGCAGTGTTTTGAACGCAACTCTAAATAAAGCCTGCAAGTCAATACCAGCATGACTAAAAAACCGCGTATCCTCCGTACTCATCAACGCATTTAATACTAAAGGAGAAAGATCTTTGAAATCTACTTGTTCTCTATTCTCGATATAGTATTTACCGAAAACTTCATCATTATCATCATAGATAAGAGAGGCTAAATCATATTTTGGATTCTCAAGGTCCTCAAATGAAGGAAGATTTGAATTATTTGCAAACAATAAGGCAAAAGCAATTGTTGCTAGTCCCAAGATGCCTAAAATCCACAGTAAAATAACTAGTGGTTTTAGCAGTTTCCTTTCTTTATTCCAATCAATTGATGCCAATAGAACCTGTATGAGAAGTGCAAATTACTCTTTTTTGAGCAGACAATCTTTAAAATTCGGCTTTAGAAAATTGCTCTTGGATATTAATAGGTATCAGTGTGTTTCCTTGAACTAAATCAACATCAATTGTCAAATCCCAACTTGATGAATCCATTCGTATACCTCGTATTTCTCCGTTTTGAATACCTATATATTCACCTCTGCACCTGCCGACACATCGGTTCAAGTAGATAAGAGTATAGTTATCAAACAAACTGTCTTGAATAACGAAAGAATCTTCTGATATCTCTGGAATTTCAAATAACAACTCTTCATAAAAGTCATCTTCAAAATCATCACCAGATTTATCCGAATCCCTGACATATTTGAATACCAAATTTTCACCTTCTATGACATCAATCCAAGTACATAGTGAATCGTGCGTAATAGTCTTTTCGGTTGTGTAGGTCGTAGACAATACTTCTGGTACCGTATCAGAACATGCATAGTTGATCAATATGAAGACTAGAAAAGTAAAGATTCTCATTTGAATTTTTTAGCAAAACGTATTCAAATTTGGTCTTGTGGCCTGTGTTGAAGTTAATATTATCATAAAGGGAAAGACATTGCCTAATATTTTGACCCTATGAATCGACCCAACTCTTAAATTCAGTCATTTTTGCTCTACTGACAATAAAATCTAAATCAGTTTTTATATCTAATTCAATTTTTAATCGTTGATTTAAAAATGGATGAATTTTGCGAATATGATCAATGTTGACAACTTGTTTTCTATTAATTTGAAAGAATTGAGCTTTATCTAAGTCTCCCATAATCAATTGCACTGTCTTTGTATAAAGATGTCTTTGCCCATCATTCGTATATAAAAACGTCAGACTGTCATCGGAGTTAATAAAAGAAATATCATTAATGTTGACAAACTCAAAGTGATTTCCCTTTTTTACGAGGCATCTATTCTTTTTACCAGTTGACAAATTTTTAATAAGTGCTGTCAAATCAGGACTTGAGGTATTTGAACTACGAAAATGCTCGAATTTATGCAAAGCTGATTCTAGCTCACTTTCATTTATCGGCTTTAATAAATAATCAATGCTATTAACTTTAAATGCTTGTAAGGCGAAATGATCATAGGCCGTTGTAAAAATAATGGACGAATCAATCTTAATATGATTAAACATCTCAAAGCTTATGCCATCTGACAATTGAATATCTAGTAATATTAAATCAGGATGTGGATTACTTTCCAGCCAGTTAATTGAATCCTGTACACTGTCGATATGCTCAACAATGGTATATATTGGTCTTACTTTATGCAGTATTCGTTGCAAATGTTCAAAAGCATTTATTTCATCTTCAATAATTAATACCGTCATTCTCTCTCAGTATTTATGATTAAAGGCATGATAACTTCAAAGTAATTTTGGCACTCTTTACATTCTATTTCTTGATCAATAAAATAACTAGCTCTTTGTCTGATATTTTCAAGTCCCATTCCTGTTGATTCCACAGCTTGAATCTTTTTTTGTAGGTTATTTTTGACATGAATATATTTACCTTCATTACTTGAAAAAATTTCAATAAATAAGGGTTTATTCTTAGATACAATATTATGTTTTACCGCATTTTCAATTAATAATTGCAGAGTCATCGGTAAGATTCTTGCACCTTCATGAAAATGATTACTGATATCAATCGAAATATTGTCACCGAATCTCTCTTTCAATAAGTCAATATAGATGTGTACGCTGTCTAACTCTGCCTCAATTGGCACTGTCGTACTTTCATTTTTGCCCACAGTATACCGATAAAACTTAGACAACTTGTCTAAGTAGTTCATCGCTCTATTCTCATCCTTAGGAATTAAGTTCATCAGCGTATTCAAACTATTGAATAAGAAATGTGGATTTATTTGATTTCTGAGATTGACTAGTTCTGTTTGAATGTGTGCTCTTTTCAAGCTTTCCTGTTCTTCAACGGCAGTTTTAAATTTTTTGAAAAAATAAATAGCTTCATACAGGACTAAAACTGCTAATGAAATAAATGCAATAGACAAAAATGCAACAATATATTCTGGAACAAATGGATCTTCGGAGCCGCAAAGATGATAGAATAAAATTTCAGCTAGTTTGATTATTTTAACCATGAAAAGAGTCACTATTATCGCTGAAATGGCTTGATAGATATTTCGCTTAACTGTTTGCTCCGTTTTAGGGAATTTTTTCCTAAAGTAGATACAGGTCATTCGAAGACAATACCAAATGATCGTCGTATAAATAAGTGATTCGAAAAATATAAAATGAATCTTTGAAATATAGTCTTTAAATGAAACAGTGAGGAAAAGCAATGGAGCCAGCAAAGCCATAACTGGTATGCCGTAAACGATTAATCTTGTTTCATCGAAGAGAATATAATCATAGTGTTTACTTTTCTTCATAGACTAAAAATAAGCATTCTTCTCTGTGTATGTATTGTCCAATTTCAAAATCTAGTAAATAAACAAGAGAAGGCACTAAATGCCTTCTCTTAACATGAAATAACTATGGAAAAATTATAGTTCAAATTGAATTGGCATCACAAGCCTTTGTGATACAACTGTATCATCAACGATAATTACCGGTATGTCTTTAAGCTTAGCTAATACTTTTTTGATTTCATAATCAAAAGCAGCTCCTAGGCTTTCTACAATTGTAATGTCTTCTATATTCCCACTTGTCGTTAATGTAAATGCTACAGTTGACTGTCCCTCGATATCATACGCTCTCATAGATGCTGGATAAGTAAATTTATTTGATATTTTTTCTATTATTCGAGCCATACTATTACGACTTGTCGTTTCAAAACTAATTTCAGAAGTTGATGTCTTAGGACTATGAATGGAGAAGTCTACTGCAGATATCTCGTTAACATTGCTTTGAGCGATACTATTAGCAAACAAAGAAGTTATGGCTACGAAGATTAATGATGATAGATTCATATTAAATATAATTTAATTCGTTTATGGATAATTTTTAAAAAATAAATTCTGAATAAAATTTACTAATTTTCATAGTATTTCTTACCAATCAAAGGAACATCTAATTGTATAGCAGATGTATTGGTCAACTCTTTTCCAATAGATTTTTTTTCATCATAATCCTTTATCAATTCCTTTACTCTTCTATCAATTTTTACGCCTAATCCATCTATAATGGAAATTGATGTAATTGCACCATTCGAATCAAAATTAATTTGTGTTTTTATTACTTTTCCAAGCAGTCCTGCTCTTTGTGCATCGCTAATTCTACCTAAAATTTTTGGTGCCACATATTTATTTACTTTAGTAATTACTTTTCTTTCTTGCTTCGTAGCCTTAAAATTATTTAATATTTGTACAGTTTCTGGCTTATTCATAATATCCTTTTGCCCCACATCTGGTTGTTTTTGCACTGCTGTAGCAACACTAACTTGTCCTGTTTGGGCAGAAAGGATTTTAGTATTAATCATACCAAATAACAAAGCAAATAACAAGGGAAACATTTTCATCTTTATTTAATTTTAAATTGTTGGCCTATAAAGGCAATGCAATATTGCAAGTAATTTCAAACTATCGATTCTTGATAATTCTATCCCAAAGGTGTCGTACAATTGCTATGAAGACAATGAGAAACCGTTGAACCATCTATTTTACTAGGTGGATTGCTTTGTCTGTATTGTGGACGTATTGATTGGCTAAACCTTTACGATTGAATACTAAATCTGATCCCATTTGCCATCAAAGACAAAAGTTTAAGCAGAAGGAGATATTGGTACCCCAAACAGAGCTAATCTAGATACATCTCCAGTATTTGAATCCTATATATTGACATCTCCTATCTAAATCATGTCCGTGAATAGTAGTGTTGTCGAGAAAGTAGTATTACATTCTCATATAGAACAACTGAATGTCCAGTACCTTATGAATGGGACACTGTTTACGTATAGACACCCAAGGTGTTATAGCGTTCGGAAAATTTAGTTGGAATACTATAATTTAGGTAGAGAACTAAAGAATCTCTAATATAGGTACAAAACGTAAGTGAAAGTATCTCACTTACAATTAAACCTATTTTAGTATTAGTAGTCTTATTGATGATCTAAATTTGTTTACCTTAAACATCAGTTATTAAAAATATAAATCTATGAGACAAATTATCATTCTATTGTTTATACTTTCATCACTTGTTACTACAAGTTTAATGTCTCAAAACAATTCTGGAGAGATCGTATACTTGGATAAAGTTAATTTACATAAAAATCTCCCACCTGAAAGGGAAGCATTGAAAGATAGAATTCCTGAATTTCGAGAAACTGATAAAGTTCTTTATTTCAACGGGACAGAAGCACTTTACATGACTAAACCCAAAGACAAGACTGAAAAAGTAGAACAACAAGAATTTAGAGGAGAAGGCAGAAGAGGAAGAAGAGGAGGAAGATTTGGACGCGATGAAAACAGTCAATATTACACAAATATCACTGGTGTCACTTCAGTAGATTCACGCAATTTCTTTGGCAAAGACTTTCTAATCGAAGGGTCAAGAAAGGCACTCAAATGGAAGATAACTGGCGAACAAAAACAGGTAGGTTCATACCTGTGTCAAAAAGCAACATTTCAAGACAGCACTAATAATATCGTTGCCTGGTTTACACCCATGATACCTGTCCCATCTGGACCTGATAATTATTTTGGTTTGCCCGGCATGATATTACATTTAGATTTTGATTCCGGTTTGCGGCAAATAACTGCTATGGAAATTACATTAAAAGAATTAGATGATTCTGTCATTGAGAAACCTACTAAAGGAAAGAAAGTTTCATTAGAAGAGTTTGATAAGATCAGAACAGAAAAACGAAAAGAAAGAGAAGAAGAATTTGGAAGTAGAAGAGGAAGAGGATTCCCACGAGGAGGCCTATAAGCAGTATGAATATGGACTATAACCATACATTTTTCGCTAGATTAAACGTTGCTGGGTTTGTCCTCATCATGTTGTCTAGCTTTGGTGTTTTGGGCCAAACCACTGTTGATCTTGAGGGAAGCGTCACTGGATCTGAAGATGAAACCTTACCAAATGCGACTGTCGTTATCTTATCCAATCAAGACTCTACGCTTGTTAGTTTTGCTTTGACTAATGGTGAAGGCAAATTTAAAATTTCTGAGTTATCCATTGGATCGTATATTTTGCAAATAACATTTCTAGGCTACGAACAGTATTCAGAAAAATTATCAATCAATGAAGGGTTTAATCCTAACTTGCAGACCATCCAATTGTTGCAGTCCAATACCCTGTTAGAACAAGTAGAAATAAAAGGTGAGCACACACTACTGGTTGTAAAGAAAGATACTCTGGAATACAATGCTGCAGCCTTCCAGACACAACCAAATGAAGTTGTCGAAGACCTCCTAAGAAAATTACCGGGAGTAGAAGTGGATTCTGATGGTACAATTACAGCGCAAGGTGAAGAAGTCGAAAATGTAACAGTAGATGGAAAGAAATTTTTCGGAGATGATCCAACAATTGCTACCCGCAACTTACCGGCTGATGCTATTGATAAAGTACAGATATTCGATCAAATGTCAGATATGGCAGAATTCTCAGGAGTAGATGATGGTGAACGAGAGAAAACAATTAATCTTCAGCTAAAAGAAGACAGACGAAAAGGACAATTTGGAACAGTAGAAGCTGGATACGGTACGAACGAAAGATATAAAGGCAGAATGTCTTTAAACAGATTTTCTGCTAAAACACAAGCATCAGCGATTGGAAATTTTAACAACGTCAATGAAGAAGGCTTCTCTTCTAGTGATTTTGCTAATTTTCAACAAGGGCTAGGATTCGGAAGAGGCGGTAATAACAGTTTAGTAAATAGTGGCTTAAGTAATGGTTTCGTCACGACTAATGCCGGCGGTATAAACATCAACCATGATTTCTCTTCTAAAGTAGATATGTCTTTAAGCTATTTTCTAAATGACATCTCCAATGAAGCAGCAAGTACTATATCCAGAGAAACTTTTGGAGATAGATTTAGTTTTTTTGATGAAGAGTCATCCTCTAGAATAAATAGCTCTGCAAATCACAAAGTAAATGCTGAAATGAATATAGAAATAGATTCTTCTCAAAATTTAGCATTAAGATCGAATCTCGTATTTAATACTGGAGAATCTATATTAACAGGATTGACGACTCGATTGAATGATGAAAGATTAAAGCAAAATAGCAGCACACAAGATAACGACACATCAGGCAATAGTTTTGATGCTACCGGAAGAGCAACCTATCGGAAAAAATTCGGTAAAGTCAAAAAGAGGGTATTTACAATTCAGGGGAATATTAACGATAGTACAAGTAATAGTGATGGCAGCTTAGTCTCTGATAATACTTTCTTTGACGATACAGAAACGATTAATTTTATTGATAATATTGTCCAGAACCAAGAGCAGAATAATAATGCCACTAGCTATAGAATAGAAAGTTCTTTTGTAGAACCACTGAGTTCCAACACATTTTTGGAATTAAAATATAGAAGACAAAATTTCAATAATGATTTGAGACGAGTTGTCGAAGATGTTGTCTCAGGAGATTTGATTTTTAATGATGATTTAAGCAATCACTATCAACGCGATTATGTTTACGACAGAGCATCACTCACCTGGCACATGAATGGCGAAAAAACAAGTTTGAGCATAGAAGCTGCTGCGCAACAATCTCGTTTGAATGGAAATATAATTTCAGAAGATATCCAAATAGAAAATAGTGTATTTAGAATTTTACCACGAATTAATTTAAGACACGAATTAGGACAATCACAAAACATAAGGATAAGATATTCGACGAGTGTCAATGAGCCTTCAATTACACAATTGCAACCAGTACCTGATAATTCTAATCCGATCAATATATATGTCGGCAACCCAAATCTGGTACCAGAGTATACACATACGCTCAGATTAAATTACATCAACTATGATCAATTTTCATCAAGATCATTTTTTGCATTCATTAATGCCAGATACACGACCAACAACATCACCAATCAAACAATCCTCGATCCAGAATTTAGACAAATAACCCAACCAGTAAATGTGAATTATGACCTTAATCTATCTGGAAATTTAAGTTTTAGCACACCTTTAAAATTATTAAAAACAAGACTGCGGATTGGTTCACGATTGAGCTACCAAAATAGTCTAGTTTTTATTAATGGAATTGAAAATGTAAGGAGTAGAATAACGCCAAGTGTCAATATTAAATTAGAAAATAGAAATAAAAAGATCATTGGATGGGAATTAGGAACTAATTATAGCTTGAACAAAACTACCTATAATCTCAGTGACACAAATCAACGTTTTTCCAATCAAAGTTTATTCGCTGATCTTGACTACAACATTAAAGGTTCATGGACCATCAGTACTGATATAGATGTCAATTTCTATAGTGCCGACCAAGTTGGCGAAGGGTCTACTGTACCAATTTGGTCTGCCAGTTTATCCAAGTACGCCCTTAAAAATCAAAGATTAGAAATTAGATTGACAATATTTGATATTCTAAATCAAAACATCGGAATCTCACAAACAAACGGGCTCAATTTTATTGAAAACAGAGAGATTAATTCTCTAGGTCAATACGGCATGGTGTCCTTTATTTACGCTATAAAAGGTGGAATCATGGCATCAGGTGGGCAAAGCACAGGTGGAGGTAGACCGAGGTCAGGCAGGAGGTAATCTCAATTTTATCTTGAAAAGGATTCTTAAAATAGTGTAGGTTGTATACATCATTTTTAGTGAAGTTTCTCTATTTGATTTGCAATTATATTAAATAGCAAGTGGTTCGGAACTTCTAATAGCAAGAGATTTTAGTCGATACGAAGGTGAGAAATCCAGTTAATGCGAGTATTCTCAACGATGAAAAAGGATATAAAACTAGATAAGAAATTTCACAAATGGTTTCTTTTTGGTATATCTACACCTCAGAAATATAATTATATATCCGTCGCACAGTTCTTTTTCGTATATCCTTCATTGTCTTTTGATCTATTTTCTTAAGTTGATATTGGAACTTTAAGTCCATAGCATCTTTTTCCATTTTTACGATTTTAAGATTAAAGGAATCTAACTCCAAAAAATCATAATATTCTTCTAGAGATTTCACTAATTCATCTTCTAGTGTCTCTAGGCCCTTTACTTTCTCGATCGTAATCTGAAAATCAATACTGAGAACCCTTATATCGCGCTTTGTGTAATTTATTAGCTCAGAATTATAAATTTTGATGTTAGGCAAAGAAATGATATCATCGTCATCATTCAGCAACTTTGTTTTAAATATCTTTAACTCAATCACCTTACCTTTCATACCATTGGTACTAATGTAATCTCCAATTTCAAAGTCCTTGGAGAAACCAAAATACAGACCTACTAAAAAATCAGTGATGTATTCTTTGAAAATCAAGACCATTGCAGCTGCAACGATACTCAAAGACGTCAATAGACTTTTAAAATCTATTCCAAATAATGAAAAGCAAAATATAAAAATTAGAAATGCAATGATCGCCTTAAAAATGTTCTGGATCCCAAAGATGAAATTATCAGAACTATTTTTTGTAATCTTTTTAGCTCTCCTATACCACCAAATAACCAGTTGCTGAAGGATCAACAGTAAACCGATACCTAAGGCAAAGCGAATGAATGAGATACCAATAACTACTAACTTATCTGTACTAAAAATCGAATCCATACATTATAAGACTTCTATTAACCAGCAAACATAATTTAATTTTAAGTGATTAGGATACTCTTTCTGCATAAAACACGGCTTTGTTGCATGAATATTTCGAGATAAAATATGGCATTAATTCTTTTTTCCTTTAAAATTTAATTTTCAACTACAACTGAAATAGGCATACCTGTCCTAGTCATTTTATTCAGACAGCTTATCTTAATTAAATTTTCCGTTTTCTGCTTTTCGAAAATTCTCGAATACATCGCTGGTCCTAAAATGGTTTTATACCGCATCATTGCCGTTTCTGATA